>JAEEGI010012241.1_pt1 | contig 18381 bp, 18 predicted proteins | sample 8958751 | NCBI WGS metagenome assembly JAEEGI01 (sample SAMN16246545, study PRJNA631951) | gut metagenome | biome: gut microbiome; feature: rumen; material: KS-attached | host: Bos | place: Iran: Karaj | collected 2018-10 | reverse complement strand
AATCATATTTATTTAACACAAAAACAACTCTCTTGGTCATGAATAAATCTCAATCTACATATACATTGAAATTGATTCAGTCTCATTGTTTTTCAAATGTGAATTTATAATCATCTTCATCTTGCAGAAATTTCTGCTCAATGTATATACGAATTTCATCGAATAGTCAGTTTGTTTCTTTGATTCATTCATCATAGCGAGACATATCCATCACCATAGCAAAAATTCTAGCTTTCAAAACATGACGGAGAAAATCATTTCATAGTCATTTTCATTCCGCAGCTCATTCTATTAGTCATGGAATATCCACCATATTAAATTTATAATCTCCAACAGACACACTTCATAAATTTGGCACTAATGTCGTGAAAGGGTAGTCAGCTACTTTGGCTTTGGTAGAGGCAGCACAGTTGATTAATGACGATTTTCCCACACTTGGATTTCAAATCAGTCCAACATCTCCTAGTAGTTGTAATTCTAAAATCAGATTTAATTTTTGTCCTGGTTCTCATAATAGGAAAAAGTTTGGATATTGATTTACGGCATCTTTGAAATGGATATTTCATTTTCATCCGATTCCTCATGCCACTGCTTTCCAGGTTTCTCAGTCCTCAGTGAAATGGTGTAATATTTTTCCAGTTTCAGCATGTTTTACCATAGTTTCCACTGGTACTATTAATGTTAAATCAGGTGCATTTGCTCCGTATTGGTCTTTTGTCCTTCAGTCTTCTCAGTTCTTTGCTTTAAATATTTTCTTGTATTTGTATTCCAGTAATGTACTTTCATCTTTGCTTGCTTGAAAAATTATGGAACCTCCGTTCCCACCATCTCATCCGTTTGGTCATCAGTAGGGGATTCAGCTTTCTCTTCTCCCACTAGCGAGTCCATTTCCTCATTTTCATGATTCTACACTAATTTCCACTTCATCATAGAATTGCATAATTTTTCAGACAATAATAAAACCTACACAAAATTATAAAAAAATCTGAAAATAAATCAAGTTTATGACTTTATCTTTCAGAGGTTCAATACAAATTATAGGGTAGGTTGACCGATTACATTTAATGTCCAGTCAGGCACTCATTTTTTTACTATTGACTGTAAACCAACTTCCATATCTCCGTAATGTCAGAATACAGTAATAAGAAAATTTGAGTATGGGATTAAATCTCCTTCATTATTATAAACACAAAATTCAACATCTTCATTAGATGAGTTTTTTATAGTCAAATATTTTTTATTAATATTACTATTATTTGAGATAAAGCTTAAAACATCTTTGTTACTAAAAAATGAGTTTAATGAAGTTCACGTGTGTACAACAATATCAGACATATATTCAAATCCATCATTATCTTTATCGTAAGCAAATAATGCAAAAGTAAGTTCAGAATTGTTTCAGCCAAGTGATAATTGAGCATAGTTGCTTAGCCTAGTAATTTCCATATTGTCTTCAGACAATATTTGATTCAAATTTCAGTCTTTTCCTGCATCATCACTAAATAAAGATAACATAATTCACGCTCAAGTAGCTAATTTGATTTTATTTCAAGAACCACATTCATCAGATTTTCTAATATCTTCAGTTAAATATAGAAAACTTCAAGTAATGTTCATATGAAAATTAGGTTCAAATCATTCATATCCAGATAGTAAATTTCACGTTACGATAGCACTTCCACTCAATACTTCATGATTAAATCCATCTCATCTATTATATACCTCTGTTAGTCAGAGTTCAGTTCCAGCTTTAGCTAGATAAAAAGCCCTGAAATAATTAAACGTCATATTTCAGTATGTTAGCAAACGTTGGATTTGATTGATAGAAAGCAAAGAAATTACACTACTAGCCAACAATATCAAAATCACAAGCAATGATATATTACCTTTTAATTTTTTATTTCTGATTTTTGCTAACAGTTTTTTCATTTTATAGATTTAAATTAAAGAATAATTGTAAAGGTTGATCTATTTTATTGGTTCATGTTGGCTGATAAAAAGGTGCATACAGATGTATAAACATCCAAAATGCTGGTTGATGAACTTTATTTATAACTCATTCATCTTCATCAAATTTAAAATAATTTTCATCGCTATCATAAGGAATAATTTTGAACATAACTTTGGAAGTAATTACCTTTCAATTAGATATCAACGAAGTTTTTTCTCATCATTGCTCCAATATCAACTCACATCCTGATAGAGCATTTTGAATCCTTTCAGAAATATCAGGATAATTCCCATATCCATCAACTGAAAAATCATTATCCAAATCTAAACAATTATTCCCCCCTGTTGTATATATGCTAGTTCATGACCACTGTCATCATGTTAAGTAAAGTATATTAGTAAATCATGAATTTGCTTTTAAATTTTGAGAGTTATCTCCACTATAAGCATCATAATCAATTGTCGCTTCATCAGAAATGGCTTGAAAAACTTGAGTTAAAATCAGAGATTCTTCAGAAAGATTCTTTTCTTGTTCAATTTTTAGAGCAGTTCTTGAAATAGTTGTGTAAGACTCAGTTAAAACAACAGCCAAAATTCAAATGATAACCATCACAATCATCATTTCTAACAGTGTAAATCATTTTAGCATGTTTTTTCTTGTCATTACAAACTATACAAAATAAAATATTATTGCTTAAACTCATAATTTCCTATAAAAGTTTCCATTACCTTTTCTCAAGTTATAGATCATCTTTGATATAATACATGAGATTCAACTTTTAATAATTTATCCTTATCAACATTTCATCAATCTGCTACAACTCACGTAATCAATAAATATCTAGCAAATCACGTCTTCTCGTCTTCAGTTCAAGTATAATCATACCTAAATCACGTTTCACCATTTAATTTAGTTCCTGTATGAAAATAAATCTGAAATCAACTCAAATTTTGATCAAAATCATCAGCCAGATTCCCTGTTTTTACGTAAACGTATTCATTTCCAGATCATATTCAGATTTTTAATATTTGATTATCTGCTCAAGATCATAAATATCCTATACAGAAAGGATTATCATCTTCGTTATTAAGTGTTACACTGTTTCCAGGATTGAAAATGCAATTTCGAGGTAATTTTTTGTGATAATTTGCATCACGGAGATTGAAAAGTAATTCAATTCACTCACGAGCAAAAAACGCAGATTTGATTTGAGTATTTGCATAGTCTTTATTCCTCAAAGTTTGAGATAGTCATTGTAATACAACCAAGATTCCAATACAAAAAACTATAATAACAATCAGAGTTTCTATTAATGTAAATGCTTTAAATTTTTTCATGATGTTTTTTGTATTATAAATTATTATTAATTACAACCATTTCACGAAGTAAGAAGACATCTTAAAGTTTCGCATTTTGAGTTCGATACTTCGATAAGTCTACAATTTTTTTGATTAATTTCAAAACAATAATCTTTATTATCATTTACACGAGCTACAAATACAACATTTGTATTCTCTTCTTCTCATATTGTACAGGATATTTTATATGGCAAGTATTTCAAGCTAATACTTTCAGTTAAATTATTATTAGGAACATTAATATAATTATAATTCTTTATAATATATTTTATTTCAAATCTATCTGAGAAGATGTTCTCTATTCAGCTACCATTATCACCTGTATTATACATAAATTTAATTTCATTTGATCAACTAGAAAAAGTTACATCCATACTATCATACATTTCTCCAGCGAAGCTAGATGATCATAAATTTCTAGAATAACGTGATTGCATTTCAGCTAAAATTGATTCTTTTACAGTTTTATTTTTTACTTTTTGAATTTGTTCTCCAGATAAAAACACAGTTGCTGTCAACATGATTCAAATTATTATCAAAACTATCACCATTTCTATTAGAGTGAATGCTCTATATGATACGTTTTGATTTTTTATTTTTTGAATCATGAGAATTTATCATTAATTGGCATAAAAACTTCATTAAATTCCAGCAGAATCCATTACAGCAAATATTAGACTGAATACTCCGATAGCAATCATCAAAACTATTCATCAAACAAAAATCAAAATGAATGGTTCGATTGCTTTCGAAAAGTTTTTAATTGAATTATCTAGTTCTTCTTGATAAATATCAATTACATTTTGCATAGCATTTTCAACATTAGCAGTTTCCTCTCAAACTTTTATCAAAACGGCAACATTTGATGGGATGATATCAGGATGTTCACTAATTGGCTCATATAGGCTCTTACCAAGTGTTATGTCAGCCAAAACTCTTTCAATCATTGATTGATATAAAGGAATCTTTAAGATATCACGCAAAAGTCTAAAAGTATCCACATAATCCATTCAGCTTCCAATCATTAATTTCATGTATCTAGCCCATTTGATTAAGTAGTAAGACTTTGTCATATTACCAACGATAGGCATATTAATCAAAGACCTGTACATTTGTCTTTTACCTTTCTCGGTAGCAGAATATGTAATTCATAATAAAATAGCTAAAACTCAGAATAATAAAATAAGTTTCCAATAACTAACAGTAAAATCTGAAAAGTTTTTCAGCATCATAGTGATCGCTGGCATGTCTTCTACAGCTATTGAAGAGCTAAGAGAATCAAAAATTCCAGGCAATACAAATCCAAATAGGTATATCACAGCCACAATTGAAATTACAATTAATGATACAGGATAAATCATCGCTCAAATATATTTTTGTTTAATTTCACTCAAATAAGCATATTCTTCAGCCAAAGATTGTAATACATCAGGTAAGTTTCCACTAGTTTCTCAAGTTTTAATAATTGCAGCATCTCATTCATCAAAATATTCAGGTAATCTACTAATAGCATAGGATAATTCTTTACCTTTATCCAAATAGCCATAAATAACTCTTGCCACATTTTTAACAGCTGCATTTTCAGATGTAGTTTGAATGGTTTTCATTGTTTCGAGAAGGGGGACTCCACCTTTCATCATATAAACTAATTCTTTATAGAAAAGAATTTTATCTTTTCACGAAAAGGTAGTTTTATCAGTAGAATCCAAAAAATATTCAATTATTTTATCAACAAAAGTTTTTCTAGTCATAATCTTATCTAAATCGTATCATTCAGCCTTTTGGGTTTTATCAGTCATTTTTGTTTAATTGATAGAATTTAAATTTTTAAGATATTATTTCTTAAAACTCTTAAAGATTTTTTGAAAGAATCAATCAGAATCATTTAAACCGTCATCTTCTTGTTGATTATTTACTTTAACATTTTCAGTACCATCACTACATGCAACTTGGTCATCGAATCTTCCATCATGATAATAATAAGCAATCATTGAGATATCTGTAACTTGAGGTTCATCATTAGTTACTATATCATATGATACAGCTTGAATTTTATATAAAATACGATCTTCACTGTTTTGGATTAATTTTTTTTCTACATTATGTAAGAAATCTGTTAAATCATTCACAGTAGAAAATTCAATTTCAACATCAACTGTAACCATAAAGAAATGATCGTCTCATCATTCAACAGGTTCTGGATCTCCAATATTGATTTTCAAAATATCTCAGACTCTTCTTCTATCATTTCATGTGATATCTTGTTTGATCAAATATTCATTTAAATTTCTAAGAACTCTTTTTTCATCCACAGGCATTTTTTCATTCCACAAAGAACTTGTTTGTAGATAAGATAGAGGAATGGAAAGATCATAATGCATATCCTCTCCAGTTCATGTTTTCCATGTTGCAGGTAGATTTGCACAATTAGTTTTCTCATTCAAACAATTCATTAAGGTTTCTTCATTATTTATGATTCCATTTTTGTCATTACACAAGTATTCCATATCATTTTTTGCTTGTTCAATATCTAGTTCAACGTTCCTTAGTTGGGACTTCGCTTGATCATAGGCAGAAGATTCTCATCTTAGAGATTGCTGTTCTTTTGGAATATTAACTCCGAGAATTGCAACAAAAATAAGCATGAGTATAATGTATACTTTATACTTTGCAGAAATAATCCTAATTTTGGATATTTGGATATCTCCATTTGATTGAGATTTTGATGATACGCCCTTTACAGTGGCTTGTGCCTTATCATCCTGTAAAAGTCTTTCCATGATTTCATTATTTTCCATTGTTGATTACGTTAGCAGTTAAAGTAAATTTATATCATAATTCTCATTCAGACTTTTCATAAGTCTTGATAGAGATATTATCCAAAAAATCTAATTCCTCAAATTTTGCAATAAGTCCAGATTTAGAATTAACTCATTCATAGAGGAGACGCAGATTTGTTACATATCCATCTAATTTGATCTTATCTAGCGAAATTTCAAAATTTGAAAAAGCAATATTAAAAGTATCAGATTTATCCACATCTAACAAATCTCAAAAGATTTCCATGATGGCACTTATATGATCAGATCGAGGCATCATGTGATTATTGTTTTCCATATTCTGGATATATTGCAATTTATCATATCCAGGTTTATCAGAGAAGCTTTTTAATTCAGCATCTTTCTTTGCAATCTGTTTCTGGACCCTTTCAATGTCATAACCAATAAATGTACTAGAAATCTTTAAATAAGCCCACCATGCTAAAACAATTAAAAAAACTAGTAAAGCAAGCCAAAAAATCTGCTTATAATTCGTGGTTTTTTCTTGACGTGTTGCCATGAATATAACTAAAAGAATAAAATTTCTACTCCATAGTATATTCACTTTCTATAAAAAATGCAAATTTTGAGGGACTTTTTTTACTTTCTTAAGATATATATAACTCTATCAATATCACCATCAAAAAGTTTATAATGATGTACCAATTCTAAAGTTAAATTTTTTTTCTTGGATTCACGTAATAAAATATTTTTCTCATCTTCATCAAATTGTTTCATCAAAGCAAGTCTTCCTCATTTTTTTATAAGGGGAGCAGCTCGATTCAACAATTTATCAGCGTAAGCAACTGCACGAGCTGTAACTAAATCAAAAGTCTGATTTTTGATATCTTCTATTCTAGTTCGTATCATTTCTACATTTTTTATTCATAATTCATCCAAAATTTCTCAAACAGCGATAGTTTTTTTTCTTACAGAATCGATTCATACAAAATTACATTCTGGATGAGAAATAGCCAAAGGCATAAGTGGGAATCCTCATCATGTTCAAATATCTGCGATTCTCATCCACTTTTCTCGTTCTATTATTTTTTCTAATTCTAAACTATCTTGAATATGCTTTATTCTCACTCAATCTTCATCACGAATAGCAGATAGATTTATCTGTTTATTCTTTTCCAAAAAAGTTTTTACTAATTGATCCCATTCCACCATAAAAATCTAAAAATATAATAAAAAAACTATAACAATAATAGCCAAATATATTTTTAAAATCAAGTAATTATAATTAAGCTTGAGAATCGCGTTGTTCAGTCATGTTCAAAATCCTCATAAGTTCTTCTTTGCTTATTTTCTTTATCTGCCCAGAAATATTTTTGTGAGACAGAAAATGGCCCGATTCAAACGTAGTTATTCATAATAAAAGTTGGTCAAATAATTTACGATTATCATCATCCAAATCAAAATAAAGTTTGTTTAAATTAAGCATTCATTGTGGAGTCTCATCTAAGTTGCTATTTGTTGTAACAATTATAGATTTACCAGATCAAAATGAAAATTTTATACAACGAAGATACGGTTCGTTTCATTTTTGCATAAAATCTTCATGATTTTCAACCATTCAATGTGTAGCAGATAGATAATCCCAAAATATTGTCTTACCATTCATAATTACTCATCTTTGTATATTAACAATTCTATCATCCGGTTTTATTCAAAATTTTCTGCTAAAATTTATACATCAACTATGATTTAACATTAAAAAAAGCTGGTCGTATTTCCGAATAATTACAGAAAGATCACCTTTTGAATAAAGATTATTTTCCGAATTCTCAATAGTTTCCATAATTACCAAAAATATAGCTAATTAAATCATGTTTAAAATAACTATATTAATAATAACAAAAAAGTCAATACATTTTTAACGTTCGAATGCTGTTATATTTTATAGTCCAGTTCACATTACAAAATCATCTATTAATGCGATATCATTCCCAGACATAATTCAGATTATCTTTTCTTTTGATGTTCAATTTTTGGTAATAAACATTGCACCGAGTCATTTTCATTTTCTTTTCCTCGTCGTAAATATCTCATCGGCTTGATACATATTTATGTTGCTACTTACAAACATATAATCTTTAAGTGCTGTGGAAATATGTAAATGTTCCACCCTTACTTTGGATAAATCAATAAAATTTTGATCTAGCATCTCATTTGCGATTCGTTGAAGGATTCAGCTTTCAGTAATTACTCATAAAAATTCTTCTTCATCGTTATAAACTGGAATATAAGTATATCAGTCAGATTTGATATTTTTTAAAACTTCTGAAACTTTATCTCATAGATGAACCGTGTAAACTTCCTTCCTAAAATAATCTATACATAAAGGAGGTTCTACAATTTTTTCAATAAATTCTGAAAGCTTATTTATCGCACGGTCAGTTGGAATAGCATAAAGATACTCATCCACTTTTAGTCCATGAGCAATATGATTTCTAAGTTCTCCAAAATATTTCAATTCACTCAAATGTAATCTTACAAACCAAGAAATAGCAAATTTTCATTCGCTGATTTGTTTGAGTTTATCATTATATGGAATAAATCTATCAGTTTCTACTAATGTATCAAAATATTTATCCAACTCATTAAATAGAGAAAGATAACGCATAACGATAGCTTGTTCTTCTTGCTGTTTTTCATTCGGATCCTCATTTTTTTCTGTATCTACCATAAGTTTTTACAAAATATAGTAAAAATTCTGACAGGTAAATTATAATCAAAATTTTTAATTTTGCAAAAAAACCATTGCATTTTTCAAAAGAATCATTATATCTCAAAACTGACAATTATTTTATTTTTTTGTGTTCAGAGATGGCAAAAAGATCAGCAACAAACAGAACAATTGAGGTAATTATGCTCCAAAATGATAAGCATTTAGGAGAAAAATATGAAATTGTTAGAGTTAAACCTATTTTCGCTAGAAACGTATTATTCCCAAATAAGATAGCAATCCTAGCAGACAAAGAAGCAAAAAATAATTATGCTCAAAAGATGGAAGCTGCTAAAGCTAGTAGAGAAAAGAAAGCTGCTTCACTTGAGGATTTATTCTCAAAGATTACTGCAGATGATGGAATCGTAATTACTAGAAAAGCTAATAAAGACAATACATTATATGCAAAAGTTGATGAAAACGACATCGTAGAAAAGATTAAGGAAGTCTATGGAATGGAAGTAGAATCTCACCTATTCAAACTCAAAAAAAAGTTGAATGAAGTTGGAACTTATCCAGTAGCTTTCGCTTATAATGATCTCAAGAGAGAAGTAGTAGTAAAAATCGTGGCTGAAGTAGATGAAAAGGCAGCAAAGAAAGAAGAAGAGAAAGAAGAAGTGAAAGAAGTAGTAAAGACTAAAGAAGAAATTAGAGCAGAAAGAGAAGCTGCTAAAGCTAGAGAGAAAGCTGAAAAGATTGCTAAATTAAAGGAGAAGTACAAGTAATAATTAAATTCATAATATAAAATTTCTGCCACGATTGTGGCAGTTTTTTTATAAAAAAATTCTCACACAAGTTATCATTAATTTGCATGAGAACTATATTTCAGTAAAATTTTACAACCCCTGGGAGGGGTGGGATTCGAACCCACGACCTTATCCTTAAGAGGGATCTGCTCTACCAACTAAGCTACACTCCCATAAATGCGATTTAATATATACAGATTCCAATCAGAAATGCAATAAATTTATGACTAATTCTTTCTTGAAAAAAGGGATAAATTTTTTATCGTAAAACAAGTTTGAATTTATTTTAATTTAATACTTATGACAACACAATCTGACAATATAATAGAAATTAAAAATCTGGTAAAAAAATATGGAGATTTTGAGGCTGTTAAGTGAATATCTTTTGATATAAAAAAAGGAGAAATTTTTGGTTTTCTTTGACCAAATGGAGCTGGGAAATCTACAACTATCAAAATTCTTACAACTATGCTGGATAAAACCTCCGGAAGTGTAAAAGTTGATTGAAACGATTTGGCAGATCAGCACGCAGTTAGAAATACATTCTGAATAGTTTTTCAAGATTCTAGTCTAGATGATGAATTAACTGGATGGGAAAATATGTATTTTCATGCGATGCTATACTGAGTTCCAAATGATGAAATGAAAACAGACATTGAAAATTTAATGAAATTCGTAGAGCTTTGGGAATTTAAAGACAAAATTGTGAAACAATATTCATGATGAATGAAAAGGAGATTAGAAATGGCTAGATGACTTCTGCATCACCCAAGAATCCTTTTCCTTGATGAGCCAACAGTTTGACTTGATCCACAGAGTAGAACTCATATTCGAGAATATCTCAAGAAAATGAATAAAGAACAGTGATTAACGATATTCATTACGACTCACTATATGGACGAAGTGGAAAAAGTTGCGGATAGGGTAGCTATTATTGATCATGGAACGATTCAAGCTATGTGAACAATCGATGAGCTGAAAAAACACACTTGAAAGGATAATCTGGATGATGTGTTCCTTGAATTAACTTGAAGAGATATTCGTGAAGAATTAGTTTCTGAATCTGAATGAATGAGAGCTTCTATGAATGCTAGAAGAAGAGGTTAGTTTTATTACGTCAATATTATTATGAAAAACATAAGAGTTATATACATCTTACGATGGAGACAGGTAAAAAGATTCTTTAGAAAAAAGGCAAGATTAATCTGAACAATTGGGCAGCCTTTAATTATGCTTTTTGCGTTATCCGCATGATTCTCTGGTATCTTTGAGGCAGCATGACAAGAGAATTATATGTGATTTCTTGCAGCTTGAATTATTGCCATTAATACTATGATGTGATCTTTAGCTTCATGAATCGATATTATCCGAGATAAAGAACTCTGATTTATGAAAGAATGTTTAGCTTCTCCTAATAGGAGAATATTTATAATGATATGAAGGACACTTTGATGAGCAACAACATGATTTCTTCAATGACTAATGTTGCTCGTTATACTTTTGGTTTTCTGATGAATTAGTTTCCCATGAATATGATGAATAATTGTTGCAATTTTATTCATGATTTGAGTTTCTATTCTCTTTGCTGCGTTATGAATAATTATTGCATCGCTAATTCCAGATTTTCAATGATTTCAGTTGATTAATAACTTCTTGATTATGCCTTTGATGATGCTTTCATGAGCAATGTATCCTCTTGATACAGCAGCAACACGGTTACAGCGAGTGGCAAGATTTGATCCATTGGCATATTGAGTAGATTGAATGAGGCGAGCTTTAACATGAAACTCATTTTTCTGAATGTGAATGACGGCTTGAATTCTCTGATTATTGATGATTGCCTTCATAATTATAGGATGATTTACTTTTAATAGAATGAAAGCTGATAGCTAATTTCAGATTTATTTCTCATTTTTCCTAATGAATAGAAACTACATTACAGAAGGAAATAGAATTTATTTACCGGACGAAAGTTGAAAAATTTTAGCAGAAATTGATTTTGAGAAAATAGATGACAAGACTTATAATATTTTTCGCACATTTGTGGATGATTCGGTTAGATGACAGGGGATTGGTGGTGAATTAGTTGAAAGAGCGGTGGCTTATCTAACCTCAAAATGATATAAAGTTTCAGCAACTTGTTCATACGCAAAAAAGACAGTAAAATAATATATTATTTATAATTAAGAAAAAAGCCTCATCTATCAAAGACAAGGCTTTTTTATGTTTAATTATATGAACTTCTATTTCCCAGCAACAATAGCAGCAATATCTTCAAGAGATATACTTCAGTTACTTTTCTTAACATTTTGAGATCTATATAACATTAGCAATATTCGACTCCTTTTTTCCATTATCTTAGGATTTGTGTTGCTTAATATTCCAGCATTTTTAAGAAGATCTAAGTGCTTTGTATAATAACTAGAACTTTCAATATTATATTCATTTCCATATAATATTCTTGAGAATACCGTTCAGAATTCTCATCTAGTTACTAATGAGTTTGGTGAGAATCTGCTTAAAGGAGTTCCATCAGCATGTATTCACATAATTTGTAATTTGTATCACTCTTGGATATAGAATGCTAAATCTCCCAATTTATTGCTTACATCTGGATAAGTTACAGATTTTTCAGTAGCATGTTTCATTCATAATAATTTTATAGCATATATAGATAACATTTTATCTAATTCGGCTCTTGTTATAGGATTTTTTAAGTTGGCTTTCATAATATTATCAGCAGCAACTATTCATCTTTTACAAGCCCACATATATGCTTCATTTACTTCATCAGAATAAGTAGATCATTGAATTGAACATGCTCTCTCTATGTCAGAAACTTCTCCTCAAAATGATAAATCTTCATCATCAGAATTTGATCTATTAGAGCTTGAAGATCATCATCTTGAAGAACCTCATCCTCATGAATAACCTCATCCAGAAGATGATCAATTATTACCATTAGAATTGTCAACCCTTAATTCTAATTTAAATTTCAAGATACAGTTAGTCAATCTAGCACTTAAATCGAAAGAATTTTTACTACCTAAGCCAAGATTTATATTGATCAACTGGTTAACATCAGAGACATCAAATAAGAATCCTTGTTTAGCTAATTTAGACCAAATACTATTGCTTTCAATTCATAGGATTTCATCTATCAAAGAATTTATATATGGAGTTAAATCGTGAACTTCTTTTCATTTATCGAAAGTTAGTACAAGAACATTATTTTCTATAGAAGTCTTTATCCCAGAAATTTTATTAATATCAAGTTCTTCATCAACTGCAGTTTTTAAGATATTCATAGCATTATTAGCTGTGTTGGCATCACAAGTCTGGGCAGAGCTATTAGCATCCCTAAATTCTAATTGAAAGTTTACTAAACAATCACCATAAAGGACTCAGGCATCAAAGATTTTTTGATCGTTTGTTCTTAAGATGATATTATATAGTAGAGTAATATTAGAAGATGTAAATATAAACCCTTTTTCAGCTAATTTAGATCGTATAGAAACAGTGTTGTAACCTAGTATAACATCATACAAAGGCTGAACATACGGAGTTAAGTCAGGGATATCTCTTCCATTGCTAAGAGCTAAAACAATTTTGTTTCCTTCAATACTTGCCTTAATTCAGGTAGCATTTTTATTCAGGATTTCTTCATTGATAGCATTCTTTATTGTAATCAAAGCACTATTTGTTGTATTAGCATTACAAATTTGAATAGAACTATTATCGTTTCTAAATTCTAATTGGAACCTTACTAAACAATCATTAAATCTAACGGACATATCGTATAATTTTATATTATTAACGCCCAATTTAACGTTTATTAGTTGTGTAACATTTGATACATCAAAAGTAAATCATTCTTGTGCCAATCTATACCATATAGTATCATCATCGTATCCCAATATTACTCTAGTTAAAGAAGTTACATACGGAGTTAGATCTCAGATTTGTTTATCTTTGTTAACCATTAAAACGAGATTATTTCCATCGATAGTAGCTCTGATTCCAGTAGCATTCTTGCTTAAAATCTCTTCATTAATAGCATCTTTCATTAAAATTAAAGCATTGTTTGTTGTAGTATTATCACAAATTTGTGTAGAATTATTATCAGTTCTAAACTCTAATTGAAATTCAACAGAACAATCAATAAACCAAACATTCAAATCGAAGAGTTTTTTATTATCTAGTCCTAAATTAATATCAATTAACTGGCTAACAGTGGAAATATCTAATAGAAATCCTTTTTGCTTTAATTTAGATCGAATAGAAACCTCATCATAACCCAGCAAAAGATTAGTTAGAGAATCTTTGTAAGGAGTTAAATCTCAGATTTTCTTATCTTTGTTTAAAATTAAAACAAGTTTACCTCCTTCAACAGTAGCCATAATTCCTGTGATATTTTTACTTGAAATTTCTTCATTAACAGCATCCTTCATAATATTCAAAGCAGTCCTTGTTGTGCCCTTATCACAAATTTTAATAATTTTATCTTTAGATTCATTATTTGATCCTGCAACTACTTTTACATCATAATTTGTAATTGGTTTAACATCACTTACAGATTTATTTACTTCTTTACTAACAGCAGTACTATCAACACGAGAAGATACCGATACAGATTTTGAGACTTCTGAAGCTGATTGAATAGCAGTAATTTTTTCAGAAGCACAGACAACGCCTGTTATCAAGGTTTGACCTATTAAAGATGCACAAGCCAGTAAGGCTAAAGTTTTCTTAAAAATGTTGTTCATCGTCATAACACAAAAACATATAAAACTATATAATTTTTAGCATATTGTCATATCTCCATACGCAATATACTAGGCTAGTACAATGTATAAAAAACATAATCTTTATTTCAAGAACAACAACTTACAAATGTGCCAACTATTGGTTATCAATCAAACAAGTTGTCAAGTATAAAAAAACGAGCTATAATAATGTCAATTTTGAAAAGTTAAAAACAATTAATATCTTTAACAAAAAAGATGTATAATAAAAATTATCATTACAGTTATTTTATATTCTCATACTCTTCAATTTGCTTTTTCACGATAGCTTCGTCATCAGGATTAGTTACTCCAAACCATTGATCAGGAGTTGAGTATATTCTCATTTTTACTCAATTATTTTTAATAATGTTAGTTAATTCTACAGGTAAGTAACATTCAATTCTTCTATCTCATTCATGTTCTTTTTTGAAGTTAGTCAAAATTTCATTTAAAGATTCTAAGGTTTTTTTATTCAATCCAAAAATATTCATACTACACAAATCATCCAAAGTTAATCAGAATTCTGATAATTTATCTTTTTCAATTCAAATTGTTTCGTTGATATTTTTTACATATCAGTCTTCGACAGTAAAAATTCATCTATTAGTACTTCATACTTCAGGAATTACATTTCACAAAATATAACCCAAAGTACAAAGTTCATCAGGATTATTTTTCAAATGGTCATACACTATTTTGAAAGAGTTTTTCCCATAAATATCATCTCCGTTACAAACAACAAATGGTCAATCTATATAATCTAATGCACTACAAACTGCATCGACAGTCCCCCATGGCCTATCACGACTTTCTGGGTCGAAAGTTTGTTTTGCATATTTTACAGGTACTCATTCATATTCATCTCCAAATATTTCCTTAAAAGGTCATTCAGTCATATTTCAAACAATGAAAACTATTTGGTCAAATCCTGCAGGTAGAGCCTGACTTAGAGAATATTCTATCAAAGTTGTATCATTTGGTCAGACTTTTGCAAATTGCTTAATTCTTCCTCCAAAACGAGAAGACATTCCGGCTACCATGTAGACTAGAGATATTGCCATTTGTTGATTGATAAAAGAATAAAAATCTAATTTTAATTTATAATTAAATTATAAAATTTCAAGATTCAACTACTCATGAAGGCATTGACTTTTATTGTAAATTATATAATATAGTTTTATAAATATAAGTTAAATAAAATTTAAAGCGGGTAGAAAGGAGGTAAAAAGTATCCTGCCGACTTATCCGGTCGTAAAATGGAGAGTTAATAAAAACAAAAAAATCAATAATATTATGGCAAAATCTAAGAAGTTAAAAAGAACATTTGTTCTTGATACTAACGTTTTGATTCACGACCCTAATGCTATGTATAGCTTTGATGAACATGATGTCGTGATTCCAATTACGGTAGTGGAAGAACTGGACCGTCTGAAGAACGGTAATGAGTCGCGAAATCTTAGCGCAAGACAGGCATCGAGAAATTTAACGAAACTTATTAAGGAAGGAGGCTCACCAACATCTATTTCTCTCGGAAAGGGTAAAGGAAATTTAATCTTCTTCGTCTTTGAAAAGTATCCAACAGTTTCTACAGATGCAGACAATTCTTTCAGAAATATCTTTATAGAAGATACGGCAGACCATCGTATCATCGCCGTTGCTTACATATTGAAAGAGCGAGGAGACAATGTTACCATTGTAACGAAAGATAACAACGTTCTCATCAAGGCAACTGCACTTGGTATCAACGCTGAGGATTATACCCATGATATGGTACGTAATCCAGACCAGCTCGGTGAAAAGATTAAGGAGATTGACCCGGAAGACTTGGACTTGCCTAGGGTAACTACAGATCTCGAACTCTACCTCAACCAGCCGGTAATGGTAAAAGGTTGCAGCGATGGTCAGAATCACATTTATCGCTGGCAAGGAAAAGACTTTGATCTAATTAAGAGGCAAGAAATCGGTAAGACAGGGATTAAGCCAAAAAATCTCGAACAAGATTTTGCGGTGGACATCCTGATGGATCCTTCCCTCTCAGCAATAGCTCTTATTGGGTCTGCAGGGTCAGGAAAGACGTTGTTGTCTATTGCAGCTGCGGTTTCTCAGAAAAAAGAGTATGAGCGTATTCTTGTGGCACGTCCAGCTATTGAACTGAGTAATAAGACTATGGGTTTCCTTCCTGGGACTTTGGAGGAGAAGTATAATCCATATTTGGCGCCTGTTCGTTCATCTTGTCGACTGATTATGAGCAAGACGGAAGAGAAAAAAAAGGAAAGTGATGTGAAAATCTGGATGGATGATAAAGGTATCGAGCTTCTCCCACTTTCGATGATTCGTGGTGAAACATTCCATGATGCCTTTATTCTCGTGGACGAGGCTCAGAATCTCACCCCGACGGAGGTGAAGACTATGGTATCTCGTGCTGGTGACGGCACAAAAATCGTGTTCACCGGAGACATCAATCAGATAGATGTTCAGTATCTCACAAAAGAGACCAATGGACTTTCACATCTAATTGACCGCTTCCGTGGGCAGAAGTTCTTCGCCTATATCGAGATGCAAAAATCTGTGAGAAGTGCATTAGCTGAGGCAGCGGACAAGTTGCTTTAAGACGATTCAATCCTATTAATATTAAAAACCCCGTGGATTAATTATCCCACGGGGGTTTTTCAAACCTGATTTTTTAATCAGTTAGTTGTCTTAATTTTTTCTTAGCTTTATCATTGCTAGGTTCAAATTCCAAAATCGTAAAATAATTCTTTTTAGCATTCGCTATATCTCAAATTTCTTCATATAGCATTGCTAAAGTAAACAAATAGTTTGTATTCGTAGGTCTGAGTTTTATAACCTTTTCCATGCAAGAAATGGCTTCCACCATTCTACCAGTATTATAATATATTTCTACAAGGCTTAAATTATATTTCGGACTATCCGGCTTTAGATTTACAGCTTTATCAACTAATAATTCAGCAGTTCAATTATCTCAGTTTATAAAATAGATTTCTCAAATCTGCCACAAAGACTTGTGATCATCAGGAGTCCACTCGGTAATTTTCTTTAGTAAAGGTAAGGCCTTTTTATAGCTTCAAATCACAAAATAATAATCAGCTAACATCTTTGTTAATTCTAAATTTGAAGGATCGATAGCTAATCATTCAATGATTTTTTTCTCATATTCATCATATTTTCATCAGTTCTTCAATGTTGTAGCATCGATAATTATTCTATCAATCATCTTCTTTTCTTTTTCATCCAATACTTTCTCACTAGGTGTATCGAGTGAAGCAGTTTCATCAAAAACAGAAGATTCTGAATCTTCTTGTATGGTATCAGATTTATTATCTTTTTTCTCATTTTTGGATTCTTTATTCTCTTCAATATTTTCTTCTTCATTCTTTTCAGCTACAGCAGTTTCTATGATTTCTTGAAATTTTTCATCGTTTTTGGTGTCTTCAGCATTAGGATTTATTATAGTTTCCTTATTTTCTTTAAGCTCTTTCTTTATTTGTTTAGACTTTATTTTTTCTTTCCAAGAAAGCGCAATCTTATTTTTCAGTCAATTAGACTTACCCAAAAATCACTTAATAATTCGTGCAATCACAGCCATTAGTAGAATAATGGTCAATATAACCAAAACCCGAGCTAAGAATTGTTTCATAGATACTCTAAAAAAACTAAAAGTCAAATCTGTTTTTTTTAAGTATTTTTATTATTTCCATTCATTATAATGATCTCTAAACAATAATCAATAAAATAAAAATCAAGAGGACTATTGCTCCTTATTTTCTACATTTTGCTTTCCTTCAGAAGGAGACTCTTTCACTTTCCCTTTTAACTTATCCACAGGAATTCTGATAAATCAATCACTAGTTTTGATATTTACGTCCTGAGTTATAATATTATAAGATGCAACGATTCATGTATTATCACCATTTTCATCGGATCTTCTTTCACGAAGTCATGCCATATCTATCTTAGATCATTTGCGA
>JAEEGI010012239.1_pt1 | contig 18384 bp, 9 predicted proteins | sample 8958751 | NCBI WGS metagenome assembly JAEEGI01 (sample SAMN16246545, study PRJNA631951) | gut metagenome | biome: gut microbiome; feature: rumen; material: KS-attached | host: Bos | place: Iran: Karaj | collected 2018-10 | reverse complement strand
CGAACTTCCGTCATTACCGCAAACTGCGGTTCGTCATTGCGCCTTGGGCGCGTCGTCATTGCCGCCAAAGGCGGCTTCGTCATTGCCGAATGTGGCGACCGGAACGGTCGCCACATTCGGCCCCCTCTGCGTTCTCCGCCGCGAATCGACGCGCGGCCGCGGCAGACGCGACCCGCGAATCCTCGAAGCAGCGGAGATGATTCGTCGTGAAGCCTCCGAGGGCCTCACCGTCGCCGCGCTCGCCAGGCGTTTCGGCTGCTCGCGCCGGCTCTTCGAAATCCGCTTCCGCGAGGCAATGGGCCACTCCGCGCTCGACGAAATCCTCCACGTCCGCCTCTCTCACGCCCAGGCCCTTCTGGCGCATGGCGACATGCCGGTCGCCGCAGTCGCGGACTTCTGCGGCTTTGGCTCCGAACGGCAGATGCGCCGGATCTTTCTCGCCAGAACCGGGATGTCACCGCGCGAATGGCGCAGGACAAACTTCATGTAGTTCGGCGCCCCCCGAAAAAAGTTTTCGCAAAATGTCCGTTTTCGCAGTTTAACCTATGGTAGAATGACTGCATGGTTCAAACCATGAAAGGAAACGCAAGCATGAAGAACTCCTCGCTTTTCACAGCCTCTGCGGCATTGGCAATCGCCACTGGCACGGCCCTCACGGCACTGGCCGGCACCTCCACAGTCTCGTCGCTCGACAACCCCAACGGCACGACCACCGTCGCCGCAGGAGATACGTTAATCGTCACGGGCAACGTCACATCAACGGGCGACAGCACCTCGGCCCGCTTCAACAAGGCGGGCGACGGGGCGCTCATCCTCAAGGGCGCGAACAACACCTTCAAGCGCATCAAGCACTCCGCCGGCACGCTCGTCTTCAACGGCGGCGCCTCCACCGTGAGCGGCGGCACGGGTTCCGGCGCGGGCGACGGCATGAACGTCGTTCTCTACGGCGACGAGACGGTTTTCACTGGCGGCGCGACGTTTACGATTCAAACCTCGGGCGGCTATGAAGGCTTGTTCTCCAAGACGACGATTATCACCAACGCCACGGTCGACACCAGGCAAGTGGGCGATCTTCTCTGCAATTTCGTCAACGCCACTTTCCCGTCCAAGGGACAAAGCGCCATGACCATCGGCAAAGGCGGTGTCTTGCGGGTCTCCGGCGCTCGCGTCCACCAAAACGGCGCAAATGCGTCCGACATCGCCAATGAATCAAAATACGGCATAAACCTTGTCGACGGTGGCATAATCGACATGCATGGCATGAGAGGTCTCATGATGGAAAACGGTCGTCACGGTTTCTTCCGCATCGACGGCGGCATCATCCGCGACAGCCGTTCGTCCAACACGTATTTCCCCAACCGCGTGAGCGGCGACGGCACACCGTCAGCCGCCAGAGCCGCCGATGTCCCGACCTTCTGGGCGAATACCCCGATTACCATCGGCGAAAACGGCGCGACCTACAATAACGCCGTATCAAAGACGGTACGGTTCTACGCCCCTTTCAAGACCGGCGCCACTTCCGGCAACCTTGACGGCGGCCTGCACCTAACGGGTAAGAACGTCGTGTATTACGACGCCAACGGCTCGACCTACACGGGCGGTCTCTATCTCGACTCCACCGAGGGGTTGCTTTTCGCCCCCGAATGCGACACGGCCTTCGGAGCCCTCCCGGCGTCGCCACGCGACAACATTTTCGTACGCGGATCCAGCACGGCGCTCTTCGGGGATGTCGACCTCGAAATCGCCACCAACCGCAACGTCCTCGTCTCCGCAGGGCGCGACTTCAGCATCATTGCAAAGACCGGGAAGACACTGACGATTCATGGTGAAATCAGCGGCGAGCACGCGGACGGAGTTCTCCCCACGACGCGCCTGCGCACGACATACCAGTGGACGAACGAAATCGGTCAATCATGGGCGGTCTGGAAAGACGGTCTCGTCGTTCTCGATCCCGGTGAGGGTCGCACGAACAAATTGGGCCGCCTTACCGTCGAGGGCAACACCGAAATCAGGAGCGGCACGACAATCGTGAACGGCACCAGCCTCAACGGCGCGGCACCCGTTTACATCCACGGCAGCGGCGCCGCAGATGCGACAATCGGCACGCTCACGGTCTCCGGCGGCGAACTCGTCGTTTCGCCGAATTCCTCCGCCAAATACGTCCAAGTTGGCAACCAGAACGGCGACTACGGACTCCTCGACGTCTGCGGCGGCACGGTCAAGACCTCCGGCGGTGAGTTCATGAACGCGCTTGGCGCGGGTCTCACCGTCATCCGCGACGGCGGCGTGATCGACTGCGGCGGCGGCAACTTCCGCATGGCGCAATACATGACGGACAACCCGACAGTCGTGCGACTCGCCACAAATGGCCTGTTGCGCTGCAACCAGATTTCGCTGGACATGGGCAAGGGCACAGTCGCGACGTTCCTGTTCGACGGCGGCTACATCCACCCCACAGTCAACAACAACAGCTTCTGCCAGTCAGGAAATAACGCAGCGTGGAACAACATCACCTTCGCGGTCGGCCCCGGCGGCGCGGGGTTCGAGGTCGAGAGCGGCAACAACGTCTGGCTTTACCGTCCGCTTGTGAGCGGCGTGGCGGCTGGCGAGACCGACGGCGGCCTCATGGTGCGCGGCCCGGATGGGACGGCCGTCTGCCTCATGACGCCAATGGCCTACAACGGCCCGACAACCATCGACACGACCCTGCTCCAGCAGCGTGCCGGTGACAACCTCCTGCCCGCGGGAACGGACATCGTCCTCAAGAACGGCGGCGAACTCTCGCTCTGGACGTATGGCAACCCGCCAAGGGCCACAGCGGCGACACTGGGCGGCGTTTCCGGCAACGGCAAAGTCAGGCACCTCGCCGCCGCCACGTTCAGCGGCACATTCGCCCCATCCATCGGCGGCACAATCGAGTTCGATTCGACGCCCGCCTCGCTCTCCGGCACACTTCGCATCGAAGGCGACGCGACCGGCTGCGGCAAGGTGAAGTTCGCCGCCGAGCAGGACATCTCCACGCTCTCGCTTTTGGTGCCGGACATCTCGACCTTTAACTCTCGCGCCGCCAAGTCGCTCTACAAGATTGTCGACGGCAGCTACACCGGCACATTCTCCAGTGTCTCCGGCCTCAACACCGACTGGGGCGTCCGCTACAAGGCCGACGGCGTCTATCTCATGCACAACGACGCCTTCATGATGATCGTGCGGTAATGTCCGTTCTTTTCTCCTCGTCCGGCCTTGTTGCCGACCATGCAGGGGCGCTGGCGGAACTGCTGCCCTGGCGCACGCCGGATCCGGCGCTCCGTCTTGCGGAAGAGCGTGTCGAGGATCTTGGTGATGGCGCGTTCGCCGTCACGCGGACCGTCGAGAATGTCGGCGACGCACCCGTCGCCTTCCGCGACGAGCTGCACGTCCGCGACTGTTTTGAGGCATCGCGCTACCTCATCCCCTGCGTGAACTACAATGGCAACGGGGCGGCCGCTTCAACGGCCGCCACTGCCATCCCCACCGGCCTCTCGCGCGATGGCGAACCGTGGCTCTTCTCCTACGAACGCACCGGCATCCCCGGCTGCACCCTTACCGAAAACGGCGAGGTCGGCATCGCCCTCTTCGCCGCCGCCAACACGCCCCAGTCTCTCGTCTGCGCCTGCGGGCTGGAGGTAGTCGAAAATCCAAAGTCCAAAGTCCAAAGTCCGAAGTCCGCCGACCTGCGACCTTCCGACCTACGACCTGCGACCTACGACCACATTCTCGTGCGCCCGGTTGTCGAGGCCCCGCTCACCTACGAGGCCAAAGGCGTCTTCGGACCGCGCTACGAGAGCGCCATCACACTCGCCCCGGGCGAGCGTTTCACGGCCAAGTCGTTCATCTGCGTATGCCGCCCCAAGTGGCCGAACTACGCCTTCGCGTCCCTGGCCGGCCAGGCCCTGCGACTGCTTCGACCCCGTCTGGAGCCGTGCATGGACGATGCCGAGGCCTTCGACCTCGGCATCCGCTACATCCACTCGCTTCTTTACTTCTACAAGGGCAAGTGGCTTGTCTGCGAACATGTCGTGAATCGCATGGCCCATGACTGCTCCGCAATGCGCATCTCCCGCGAGGAGATGGCGGAGCGCATGAAGTGGGAGTATTGGACCGACCTCGGGACCTGGTGCGAGACCTTCGAGGTCGGATGGGCCGGACAGAATTTTCTCAACGCGCGAATGCTCGCCCTCCGTGCACTGGAAGGGCCCCAGGCGTTCGGGGGCTCGGGGGCAGCGCCCCCGTCCATTCCCGACCCTACCCTCCTGCAAAAGGCCATCGGCATATTCGACGCCTTCGTGGCGACGCAGCATCCGAACGGCCTTCTCCACCGCTGCTACAACGACAACTTCTTCGAAGGCGCCCTCGAAAAGCGCCCCACCGATGTCTGCAACATGGGCTGGGCGGCCGCCGAGGCGGTTCGCATGGCGCAGCTCCTACGCGCACACGGCATCGACAAGCCGGAGTATGTCGCCTTCGCGCGACGCATCTGCGATTTCTTCGTGTCGCATTGGTCGGACGCCGACGGCTTCGGCAAGAGATGGCGCGTCGATGGCACACCGCTCGAACGCGACGGCACCGTCGGCGCCTTCCTTATCCCGGCGCTCACGGAACTCTACGACGAGACCGGCGAGAGACGCTGGCTCGACGCCGCGCTCCGCGCCAGCGATTTCTACTTTGCCCGCGACCTCGACGGCTTCCTCTGCACCGCCGGCGCCATCGACTGCCAGTGCATCGACAAGGAGACAGCCTGGCCGCTCGTCTTCGGTTCCCTGGCCCTCAACCGCATCACCGGCGACAGGACGCACCTCGAACGCGCCGAGAAGGCCGCCTGGTACTTCCTTTCGTGGATGTTCTTCTTCGACACCGTCTCCGCTCCCGAAACGGACTTCGCGAAATACGGCTATCACACCACCGGCGGCACGGCCGTGAGCCTCGAACACCAGTGCATCGACCCCTGGGGCGCAATCATCGTGCCCGACCTCATGGAGCTGGCGGACGCCACCGGCAACGGCGACTTCCGGGAGTTCGCGCGTCTGATGTGGGCGAACTCCCTGCAAGGCATCACGCGCAAGCTCGGCGACTTCATCCACGACAAGCAACGCCCGATCGGTTCCCAGAACGAAGGTTTCTTCCAGGCGCGCTATAATAAATACCGCCCAGTTGTGGAACCGGGCTACTTCAACGACGTGCTCGCCCCCTGGCCCAGCGCCTTCCGCATGTGGACCGTGGCGCGACTGCACATTAGTGGTTAGTGATTAGTCGTTAGTGGTTAGTCGTTAGTGATTAGTGGTTAGTCGTTAGTCAAAGCGATGAGAAGTTTTGGCAGAATTATAGAACTGTGTCTTGTTCTCGCCGCGCTTGCGGCGCCGATGGCGCCGTGTGGCGCTTCAGTTGTTCTGGATGCGCCGGGACATGCCGCGCCGGAAGGCACGGCGGTCATGGCACGAGGGGGCGAACCCGGCGCGCAATGGCGGCTCGTCGATTGGCGCGGCCGCGAAATCGAAGGTGCCGCCGGCGCCTTCGATTCGGAAGGCAATGCGGCACTTCCCCCGCTCCCAGCAGGATACTACCGGATGGTCGATGCGCGGAGTACTCCCCCCGACGGCTCCGCCGCCTCCCCCCTCTCGGAGGGGGGCAATGATACGGGGAATTCCCCCCTTCGAGGGGGAGGAAGCACTCCGAGCGTTGCAACGAATCGCACCCTCGCCACTCTCGCCGTCGTCTCCCCACTTGTCACTCGTCACTCGTCACTCGTCACTGGCGAGCTGGCCACCGCCAGCTCGTCATACGCTGTCGACACAGCCTCCGCCTGGATTTCGCGCCCCGGCGCCTTCCTCTGCCCTTGGAACGATGGCGACACCGAGCGCACCGTGGCCGACCTCGTGCGCCTCTGCGGATTCCGCCATGTCCGTGACCGTCTCAAGTGGCAGTCCGCGCAGCCTTCGCCCGACGTACCACCGGACTTCTCGCGCAACCTCGCGACCGCCGCGCTCTTCCACGAACGCGGCGCAGCCGTTTCCGGAATGTTCCACGACGCACCACGCTGGACACGCCCTTCGCAAAAGCTCCCCGGCGACCTCGGCGCACTCCACCGCTTCTGCGCCGAGGCTGCCGCCGCCTTTGGCGAGGGTGTGGAGGACTGGGAGTTCTGGAACGAACCCGACATTCACTTCGCGCCGGAACCTGTCTGGGAATACACCGCAGCCATGAAGACCGCCTATCTTGGATTCAAATCTACGCTACCGGACTTGCCAGTCCTCAATGGCGCCCTGTGCCAAATGCCCGGGAAAAGCCGCTACTTCGACATCTTCTTCGACAATGACGCCGCGCACTACTTCGACATCTACAATTACCACACCTATCTTCCGCCAGCCAAGTATCCGGAGGCATTTGCCAGAATCCGCGAACGTTTGGAGGAAGCCGGGGCGACGAACTGCCCAATCTGGGTAACCGAGTTCGGCACGAACCTCGAAGGACATTCCGACCGCGAAGGCGCGAAAAAGGGGATGATGGCCCACTCGCCGGAGCAGGAGCTGGTCCATGCCGAGTTCTACCCGAAGGCCCAGATCGCGCTCATGATGGAAGGCGTGGAGCGCGCCTACTTCTTTGTCTTCGCCGCCTTCAACGAGCGCAAGGGCCGTAAGGACTGGGGCGTGATGCGACGCGACGGCACCGTCAAGCCCGTCTTCTCCGCGATGGCGACTGCCGTCCGTGAGCTTGGCGACGCAAGTCTCCTCGGCGCGCTCGCCACACCGAAGGGTATACGCGCATTTCTCTTTGAGCAACCCGATGGCTCGCAGACCGTCGCGTTTTGGAGCGAATCCCCGATTGACACCGCCACGTCCAATGCGATCATCAAGCCCACACCCGACTACGCCACACCGTTTACCATTAACGCCCCCCTCCGAGAGGGGGGTGGCGGCGAAGCCGACGGGGGGAGTACTGCGAAACCATCTCCGATGCGTCTAATCGACATGTGCGGCATGGCTACAAATTTTGTACCCTCCGCCGATGGAACCATCACGCTTACTGCCACACGCTTTCCAGCCTACCTCACCGGCCTGCACGGTTTGCAAGCGGACTCCCCGCCACATAGTCGCGGAGCGACACTTAGGCCGCGAAGCGGCCACTTAGGATATGTCGATACCGACGGCATCGACATATCCATCGTCCTTCGCGTCGACCTCAATCGCAAGGACTTCTCCATCGGCAGCCAGAAGACACTTGCCTCGCTCGATACCGACGAAGGGCGTTTGCGCGTCGAGGTGTGGAACTTCTCCGACGCGGCCAAGACCGGTACGGTCTCCATCTCAGGTTGCACCCTCTCCGGACTTCCCTCCGAGCCTTTCGTGCTGCAGCAATTCGGCCACGCCGGATTCGACTGCGTTTTGACACCTGGTGGTGAAGCGCCCAGTGCACATTTCAGCGAGTTGAAGCTTGTCGGGAACTTCAACGGGCGCTCCACCACCAAAGCCGTCGTGCCGCTCTTTTTCGCCAAGCGATTCCTCGCATCTTGCGAGCGGGTGCCACTTGAGGCCGCCAACCCTTCGCTATGGGAACGAAACAGTTCCGCCGACGAACAGACCATCGCCTTCGACGAGGACGAGGGGGCGATTCGCTTCAACGCCGTCTGGCGCGACGACATCAAGGACCGCTGGTTCTACCCGGTCCGCCGTCTCGACCTTCCGCGTGAGAGCCCAGTTGGCGCACACCGAATCGTTTTCGAGGTGAAGAGCGAACAGGACAAGGTCGAAAACGACTACAAGGCCTGCAAACTCATGCTTGCAAGCGGCGACGGCAAGACGGACATCTATCTCGACTACGATCCGCCTACCCGCGAGTGGGAAAAGCGTTACGTCGACATCCCGCCCGACACCGACCTCTCCACCATCACGCTCCTCCGCATCGGCGCCAACCCCCTCGGCTCCCGTTGCACTTTCTGGGTGCGCGATGTCGAAGTGCTAAAATAATACTCCAACCCTTCAACTCTTTCAACGAGCCGCCTCCAGCGGCGCTTCAACGATGAACTCAGACATTTTCGCCGCTCCCGATTTCTGGCGCGACTCCATTTGGATCAGCGCAGCCGACTCGCCCGTTCGCCCCGACGGCCTCGACCCCCGTCGCGAACGCCCGGAAGCCGAGGACGGCACGGCCTGCTTCCTCAAGCGCTTCGCCAACCCAAAGTCCGTAGTCGAGGCGTGGTGGTGTGTGACAGGCCTCGGCGTATTCACAGTCTCCGTCAATGGCGTCGAGGTCGGTGAAGAGGACTTCCTCAAGCCAGGCTTCACGCACTTCGCCAAGACGAAATACGCATTTCGCTACGACGTTACTTCGCTGATGCACACAGGTGCAGGAGAGTCCAACGACTTCGTCGCATATGTCTCCGCCGGCTGGTGGCGCGACAAGATCGTCCTCTTCCGCGGCCAACGCTCCGCCTTCCGCGCGGTGCTTATCCTTCGCCATCCCGACGGCACAGAAACGCGAATCGGCACCGACACGACCTGGCTGGCCTTAGGCGCGGCCGGCCCCGTCACCCATGCCGCCATCTTCGACGGCGAAGACTACGACGCGCGCCTGGCAAGGGACTTGCCAGGCGCGCGAGTGACGGGTGACGAGAGACGAGTGACGAGTGAAGCCCATCCCGCCATTCCGAACAACGAGTTTTCCGGCGAGATACTGCCGATGGCAGGGCCGCCTATCCGGCTGCGCGAAGATCTCGCCATGGAACCCGGCGGTGCCTACGTGTGGCAGGGCGTCGAAGGCGCCGATGAGGATCATTTCGGCAAAGTCATCGTGCGGCGTAAACTCGTCACTCGTCACTCGTCACTCGTCACTGACGATGGCGGCTCTGCTGCCATCGCCCCAGGCGAGACGTGTATCATCGACTTCGGCCAGAACTGCGCTGCCGTGCCGGAGTTCGTCTTCTCGGCCGACCGGGGCGTCACGCTCACAGCGCGTCCTGCGGAGATGCTCAACGACGGCAACGGCGACAAGGCGCGCCACTGCGACGGACCCGGTGGCTCCGCCTACTTCGCCGAATACCGCAAGGCCCGCACCCGAGCGCAATACACTTTCGCCGGGACGGCTGAAGAGCGCTATCATCCGTCATTCACATTTTTCGGTGGGCGATATCTGTCCGTCACCGCCGATGGCCCCGTCGAAATCCGCCGCGTCCGCTGGATTCCCGTCTCCTCCATCGTCGCCGAAGCCGAGACCGGATTCCTTGAAACCGGCGACGCCTCGCTCAACCGCTTCATCCAAAACGTCCTCTGGGGGCAGCGCTCCAACTACCTCTCGATACCGACCGACTGCCCGCAGCGCGCCGAGCGCCTCGGCTGGACGGCCGACACTCAGATCTTCGCCAAGGCCGCCTGCTACAACGCCGACGTTCGTGACTTCCTACGCAAGTGGATGCGCGACATGCGCGACTCGCAACGGCCCGACGGCGGCTTCCCCGGCGTGGCGCCAGTCGGCATGATCGGTGCCAACGAGCACCAGTTCGGCTGGGCTGACGCCGGCATCATTGTCCCCTACACGCTCTGGCGTCACTACGGCGACACGGAAATCGTCCGCGAGAACTGGGAGGCGATGGAACGTTACGTCGCGCTCGTCGAGAAGATGAAGTTCGACTCGCCACAGGCACGTGAGCACCAGTGGGCGGACTGGCTCTCGCTCGAAAAGCTCGAAACGGCCAGCGGCCGAGCCTACGTCAGCGGCATCAAGAACGTCCCGCCCGTTAAGGAGGACGCCCTCGTCCTGTGGCGCTACTTTGGCGCATGCTACTGGCTGCAGGACGCCCTCATGATGGCGGAGATGGCACCTTGCGCCGAGGGCGCCAGAGGGGTTCGGGGGGAGTCCCCCCGTCGCTCGTACAGAGACATGGCGAGCCAAGCTCGCTCCTACATCCGCGACAACTTCATAGATCCTTCGGATGGCATGCTGATCCCGCTCTTCCGCGACATGCAGACGCCGGCGCTCTTCGCGCTCAAGCTCGGCATACTCGACGAAGGCCCCGCCCGCGCCACGCGCGACGCCCTTCTCGCCAACATCCGCGACCACGGCAGCTGCCTGCAGACCGGCTTCCTCGGCACCGCGATGATCCTCGATGTCCTTACCGACCAATGCGACGCCATCGACGTGGCCTACACGCTTCTGCTGCAGCACGGCTTCCCGTCATGGCTCTACTCGGTGGACCAGGGCGCGACAACGGTCTGGGAGAGCTGGGACGCCTACACCGTGGCGCATGGATTCTCGCCGGGACTAAGGTCCTTCAACCACTACGCCTATGGTGCGATTGTGGCGTGGATGTACCGCACGATGGCCGGCATCCGGGAAGACCCGGAGGAGGGCGGCTTCCGCCACTTCGTCCTCGCGCCGCATCCCGATCCGCGCATGGGGCACTGCACCGCGCGCTACCGTTCGCCCTACGGCGAGATCGAATCGTCCTGGCGCTACGACACTGAAGGGAAATGGATCTGGCATTTCGCCATCCCCGCAAACACCTCCGCTACCGTCATCGTGCCCGGTGAATCCCCCTCCGACTTCTCCGCCGGCCGTCACGAAATCGAACGAGTCGAATTCGGCGAGGAAATACTACGCGTTGAAGCCTAGTAAGCGGCGAGGCGACGGAGGACCCGGGCGATGTCGCGAAAGGGCGTCTTCCCGGCTTCGCGCTCAATCGACATGGTGCCTTCGAAACCTGAGTCATCAAGCTTCTTGAGGAAATGGAAGGCGTTGACCATGCCGTTGCCCCATAGCTGCTCCTTGCCGCCGACGGTGGCGTCGGGACTTGGAATCGTGTCCTTGACATGGATGGAGCGAATCCAGGGCGAGAGGACCTCGATCGCGTGGCAGGGGTCGTCCTTGTGGTACGAGAGAAGATTCGCCGGATCGAGGTTGACGAAGAGCGAGGGGTGGTCGATCCGCTCGATGTAGGCGCGGAGGTCCTCGGCGCTCTCCTGCCCCGTCTCGAGCAGAATGCCGATGCCGTTCTCGCCGGCGATGTCCGCGAATGTCCGCAGGCGGTATTCCATCTTCTCGGGACGGCCCGGGACGGACCTGTCGAGGAAGCCTGCGTGGAAGAGGACGTACGGTGACTTCAGCTCGGCCGTCATCCGCGCGTATTTGACGAAGTGGGCGCGAGCCTCCTCCCAGTGCTCGTCGGGCAGAAGGCCGGCCGTTGTGGCAAGCGCCTTGCGGGAGGAATAGTCCTCCCACCAGAATCCGATCACGGTCGAGAAGACCTTCCACGGCGCCGTTGCGGCGAACTCGAAGTAGGCCCGCTCCTCCGGGCCCTCGCCGAGGGCCGGGCCAAGCGGCAGCTGGACTCCTTCGACGTCGAGGGCGCCAAGCATTTCGATAACCATGTTGAGCGGGGTGTTCCCCCACGACGTTCCGCAAACCCCGACGGGCCATTTTCCTGCGCATAGCATAAGCTGGGTTCTCCTGGTAGTTGGTTAGTTGGAAAGTTAGTTAGTTGGCTAGTGGTCGGCGTCAAGGATTCGGCGGCAGAAGTCGGCGGAACGGCGCAGCGCCGTTTCCTGGTCGGCGAGACCGAACTGTTCGACGGCGAATCCGCCGCGGTAACCGCCGTCGATCATGCGTCGCATAAGCCGCCCGAGGTCGAGGCCGCCGTCGCCGACCGGGGCCGACGCGATGCGGAGGCTGCCGTCCGGATTGAGGGGGCGGTCCTTGAGGTGCACGAACGCAAGGCGGTCGGCGAACAGATCGTACACCTCGTGGGGGTCTTCGCCGTAGCAGCTGAAGTTGCCGGTGTCGAAGGCGAACTTCAACCCCTCGACGGCGTCCAGACACGCGAGGCACCCCGCTGCGGGACCGTTGGGCGAGTTCTTGATACCGAAGTTCTCGATGGTGACGTCGATGGCGTAGTTCTTCGCCTTGCGGCAGACGGCTTCGAGGCCGTCGTAGATCTTGCGGAGACCTGCGGCCTCGTCCTCGCCATCTTCGAAGCAGCCGGGAAGGACCAGCACGTTGCCCGCGCCGAAGAAGGCCGCGCACGCGAGAAGGTCGTCCGTCGCGCGACTGCAGCGCTCCGGCTCCCAGTGCAGGAAGTCGACGTTGGCGTAGATGGAGTGGACGGCGAGACCCTCCGACTCGTAGAGGCGGCGCTGATTCGCGCGGTCGTCCAGGAAGACGATGTCGAAGGTGAGGCCGTCGTAGCCCATCGATTTCACGCGCCGCAGGGCTTCCGGGATTGCGACGCCGCCCTGCTCGGCGACGTCGCAGACATAATGGTAGAAGACAGAGAGGGGATTGCCGCTCATGATGTTGCGATGTCCTTTCAGTCAGCGTATTCTTCCCATGCGCCCAGGTCTCGGCGGATGTTGTCGATGATGTTGAAGTGCGAGATATGAAGGGTCTCGCCGACAAGTATGATCACGCCCTTTCCGTATTTAAGGGCCGAAAGGAACGGAATCAGCCGGTTCTCGTCCTTCCGGGACGGCATCGACGCATACTCGACCCATTGCCCTTCGGGCGCATACGGGACCAGCATGTAGCAAGGCGCAAACCACCGGCGCAGTGTTCTCTCGAAATCCCACGGCTTTTTGCACCAGTCCCCCTCGCGGACGAATTTCGCGTGACGCTCGGAGAGCGGGTAGTCCTTGGGGCTTTCGCACAGGCAGACCAGGTTCGTGTCGCCGAAAATCTTCTGGAGGGGCACCGTCGACCAACTGCGCGCAATCAGACTTCCGCCGTTTCTCACGTTTTCCCGTATGACCGCCGCGACCTCCGGCGTAAAGGCCTTGCCGTCCGGAATGTGCAGATAGTAGGAGCTCGCTTTCGCGACCGCCTCCGCCAGCTCCGCCGCCTTCGTGCAGGGACTCAGCCGCCAGCCGTCATCCTCCGCCTGCGCCCGCAACCCAGGGATGCCGGCGAAACAGCGCTTGTCGCCCGCATAGTAGACAATCGGGCGTTCGGCCGCGGGGGCGGCAAGGAGCCTGAGTTTGGCCGTCATGTCTTCGCGCAGCGGATATGACTCCCCACCGGCGGCAAACCGCACGCCCCACTGCTCTTTCGCCGCAGGCTCGTGTCCAAAGGCCTTTGTCGGCAGACGGATGATCAGACCCTTGCCGCCGTCTGCCACCTGGGCGGTCCATTCTGGCTGCCACGTCGTCATCTCGACGCCGACGTCGGAAATCCGCCTCTGTGTTTTTTCCCCGTTCTTGAACTTGAACGAATAGCGCTCGGAATAGGCGTCGACAAGGGTTATCTCGGCCTCGGCCGCCCCGGACACCTCAAAGACGATCTCCGTCTTCGGCGTCCAGTGGCCGGATACCTTCACCTGGCCCTCCTTGTCCTTGCCCGCCAGGAGCGCCAGCTTCGGGGCCCCGTCGCGGACAAGGCGTTCGCCCGGCTCGACCTTCGGCAGCTTGAACGAGGCCCCCGTGCCCAGCCGGAGCTCGCGGTAATCGACCCACTGCCCGTAAAGTTCCCTCTCGCGGCGGACGTTGCCGAGCGACCTCACGTCGCCACTGGCGACAAGCGCCTCCGCCTCCTCCAGCAGCTTCGCGGAGCGCTCGCGCTTCTTGTCGTCCGACAGAAGCGCCGCGGAGACGTTCATCCCGTCGGCGAAGAGACTGATCCTCCCCTTCTGCGCCGCCCACAGCTCGTCGCACAGGAGGAAATACTCCTTCATCGGCTTGGCGGCGCGTCCAAATGCGGTCCGGCAGAGATCGTCGAGGAACGCATCCAGCGTCAGAGACGGATTCCACATCTTGCGGGCGTAGTAGAGAATCGTCAACCTGTTCTGGACCGAGTGCGCCCTCACGTCCGGCCCCGTCCTCGGGGACAGGCCGACCTCCGGGATCTGCGTGACCAGACCGAGTTCCGCCGCCTTTTCGACGGTATCGCCAATCATGGAGAAGAACGGGAGGAATATCGGATGCGCCGAGACGGCGTCATACTCGTAGGCATAGTGGCCGACCGCCACGTCCCCCCGCGCGCACCACGCCTTCAGACGCTTCAGTTCGCTGACATTCGACGGGCAGTCCGGGTCGTCCCACTTGTGGATGTGGCACCTCGGATGCGAGGCGTACTCGACGAACTCCACGCCGTCGAACCGGCAGTCCGGGGAATCGAGATACCCCTGGTAGGCAATGGTCGAGAATCGGAGCTCCGGGAAGCGCCAGTGAAGAATCGCCACCACCTTGTTGAAGTACTCGAACCAGCCGTTCGAAACGCCCTTGGCCTTGCAGTCCGGGCACTGGCAGTAATCCATGTTGTCGTTCGGGAAAATGGAGATGATGTCCACCGGGGCCTGCTTTACGCGTCTCTCGATGTCGGCGCCAATCCGTTCGGCGACCTTCTGCGCGCCAAGGTCGGAGGAAAAGCAGATGTTGGCCATCGAACGGTGTCCGCCGAGCAGGCTGAAGCATTCGGGATGCTCCTCAAAGAGCTTTTTCTCGCCGTTCAGGTTCGCGTTGTGCATCGACGGCATCGAGTAATGGCCGTACTTCACCTCGTGTTTTCCGTTGCCATGGCGGTGGATGTTGACGTAGTTCCGCGTCTCCCAGGCGAGGAATTTGGCCCGGTCGCGCCAGTCGCCGCAGTGATGGAAGCCCCTGAACCAGATTGCGGGGGTGTAGTCGAAGCCGAACTTCTTCGGGAACTCCCATTTCCTCCGCGCCGGGAAGAACGCGCCGTCCTCCCCCGGCCAGAGCCAGCGGACGCCGAGTTCGCGGTCAAGGAAGGCGTATGTCGCGTGCAACGCGGCCCGCGACTGGTTGCCCGTAAAGAGCAGGTCGCCGCCCTCGAGCCGGTAGACAACGTGCTCCTTCGCCCATTCCTCCTTGTCGGCGGAGATTCTGACGGCGTGATTCACGCCTTCGTCGGAGCTGACGACGGGGATTGCGACCCCCGAGACGGCGGCAACGGCATTGGTGAATTCTTCGGCGGCATACCGGATGACGGGTGACGCATCCGGCACCACGACCACTTTCCATTCCGTCTTGCCGTTGTCGAAGAGCGGCGGCACGGCGCTGGCCGCCGACGCGGCTAGCGCCGCAATGCAGAATGCTGAATGGGGAATGGGGAATGGATGGCGAATACTGAATGCCGAATGTCGTTTCTTGTTCATGTCCCAATCCGGCTCCTTTCATGCAAACAAATCATCCAGCGTCACTTCCGACTGTGGCGTCCAGCGATATTCGTTATGCGCCACGCCTTGAGTCGTGATCATCGTCAAATGAACGCCCTTGCGCGTTCCGGTCACCTGGGAAAAGACGCCGATTTTCCCACGCAACTCGCGGTCTTTTTTCTTGTCGATGACAAATGGTCCCGCCGACCATTTCATCTCGCAGACGTTGACTATTCCGTCGGCGCGATCAAGCAGCAGATCGATCTGGGCGCCTTCGGTGTAGACTTCGTCGGGCACATGCCGCCAAGCGTATGTCCCCGTCAGAACGCCGCCAATGCCCAACTTGGCCTTGATCTGCGAAACATGCTGCAGGCAGATCTTCTCGAACGCCAGCCCCTTCCATGTGTTAACTCGGGGCGTGTTGATTGAGTTTTCAAGCCGTTTCTCGTCCCCAATGTCCTTGTCTCCAGCGAACTGGTTCCAGAACAGGGTGAAGTTGTCGATGAGCTGATACTGGCGGCCCTTGTTCTTTTTGCCCGGCTCGTTGAATCCGCGAATGAACCCGCATTGCTCAAGTTCTTCGAGAATGACCCTGAAATTCCCGCCCTGGGGAATCTTCGCGGCCGCCGCGATTTCCTCGCGCGTGGTTCCGCATGGCCGTCGGGCCAACGCCTCTACAACGGCCAGATGCATCCGCGCATGGCGGAAGAGAGACGAGAACAACTGCGAGTATTCAAGTCGAAGTTTTCCGTTTTGGGCAAAGACCAGTTGGTCGACATTCTGCGCGAAACTCAATCCGGGCCGCAACAGACTCCAATAATACGGCACGCCACCGAAAACCATATAGTACTGGGCAATCTCCTCGCGCGAAAGACGCAATCCGAGCTCTGCCGCGTAATCCTCGCATTCGCCGAGCGTGAATGGGCGAAGGTATATCTGGTCTGTCAATCGGTTGTGTAGTCCGCCCCGGTCCTTGACGATCTTGGAAATGATCCACGACGTAGCCGACCCGCAGACAATCAGCACGATGTCGTTGCGGGCCGAAGCCCAGCCATTCCAGAATCGATCCAGGGCCATTACCATTTTCGACTGCGGGGTGTCCATCCAAGGGAGCTCGTCTATGAAAACGATCTTTTTCGAGGCAGGACTCCTGGAAACAAGTTCTTCAAGGGCGCCAAAGGCCTCATGCCAGGAGGTCAGGACCGGGCACCCCGAATAGCCATACTTGACCAAGTTGTCGCGAAACTCGACAAGTTGCTCTTTCATGTCGCCCTTCTGAAGTCCGGTATGGTAAAAGGCGAACTCGTCCTTGAAGTATTGCCGCACAAGATAAGTCTTGCCGACGCGGCGACGCCCATAGACCGCGATAAACTGCGATTCGCTCTTCTGCAAATCCCAATCCAACGACTCTATTTCATGTTTTCTTCCGACCACGGCTCAATCCTTCCATTGTCAACTCGTCAATATCATATCAAATTATAGCGATTTTGACAAGGACAAAAAGCCAAGTCGTCAGAATCTTCGATATTTTTGGCGATTTTGACGGATTGCCAAAATGTGGAAATGTTATCATTTGCTGACTCGTTGTCATGTGCTGACTCGTTGTTGTTGGTGGTGGAAACCTTAAAAAAGATATAGAAATCTTCCTCCCCGGATGACGCCGCCATCAGCGATATATCGTCCGAGAGTTTTCTGAAGGGAGGTTTTCCATTCCACGGAGGCGACGCCATCCCTGACGCCCCTGATGCCGAATACGCGCCAGAGTTCACCGATCCCCTCAGGCGGCGACGGGAGCAGGAACCCGCTGTTCTGGAACTGACGCAGATTGGAATTTTCCGGCAGAAGGTCCTGCAGAACGGGATCGAACAGCCAGGAGCCGCAGATGATCGCCTTCGGATGGTAATCCGAACCGCTGCGGGAATAGAACTCCTTCGCCGCGGCATAGGAGGCGCGGACCTGTTCCGGTTTCAGAGGTCCCAGCGCGGGGATGTGCATATAAATGGCTTCATCCCACGGGCGCAGAACGCAGTCCCATTCCTTTGGATCGGCGGCAACGATGTCTTTGTGGATCCGTCCGTCTGCGGAAACGGGGTATCCGTAATAGGGGCCGAAAATGCCGAAAGGGCGTTCCGTGCGGAATGCGGCTTGTTCACCGGGTGCGGCGATCCTGCCGTCGGCATTGACCGGATACGACGCGTTCAGCAGGACACGGAGTTCGCCGGAGCATTTATGACGGAAGACCAGGATGTCGCAGAAAGAGCGCGCCCGGTTGTATTCCAGGCGTCCGAAGCGCAGGACCACGCCGGTAAAGAGGCGCAGGACGATCCAGGCGAAACCGGAATTGAAGGGAAGTCCCGTCAAACCGAAATTCGATTCACAGCTATCCGTCCATGCGCGGATCTCGTCAAACGACTCATGGAGTTTTTCCGGCGGGAGCCTTTTTTCCCGGAAACATTCTTCGGCATCCGGGATTCCGGAAATGGCTATGGTCAGCAGGAAAGCCTGTTCCGGCATGTCTTTGCAGAACCAGCGGGGGAACGGCGTTTCCAGAAGTTCGTCCCATTCGGTATGCAGGAAAATGGAGCGGGCGGTCGTCCAGCGCTGCATCAGATCGGGATCGTTTCCGATCAGGGTGGCATAGGAGGAAAGATCGTTCAGTTGTTTTTCCGTCAGCGAAGTATATTTCCGTGCGAGATCGACGGTCTGATCCAGGCGGCGGCGTGCGATTGCGGCATCCGGCTGCACGGAGTCCGCGAAGGCTTGCCATTGAGCAGGTAACGTCATTCTGCCTTTTCTCCCAGAAAGCGAAGCAGGTTTTTGTGCATGGCATTGTGAATGACGGCGTTGAAATCGCGTTCCACGCCGTTTTGGGACTTCTGCTGTGCGGCCATGAAGGACCCTTTGCAGCGAAAGGCCTTCCATTTGCCCCATTTTTTCTGCAGGTCCTTGAACATTTTCACATCCCAGTCGTAGATCCACTTGGCATACTCGTAACTGTAATTGGCGACGCCGGAATCGACGCCCCAGATCAGTTTTGAGGAGAGATCATATCCGAGCAGTCCGAAGCGGCGGAAAATATCTTCCCGGTCACATTCGGGAGTGCCGGGCGAACAGTCGACATACATATCGCATTTCCGGTCTTTCCTGGTGAAATTCGCCTGATTGATTTTTCCGAAAAGAGCCAGGCATTCCGACTGCCAGGGCCATGAAATATGGGCCAGGCAGAAGCGGCAGCCGTAAACATCCAGCATGCATTCCCC
>JAEEGI010012232.1_pt1 | contig 18388 bp, 14 predicted proteins | sample 8958751 | NCBI WGS metagenome assembly JAEEGI01 (sample SAMN16246545, study PRJNA631951) | gut metagenome | biome: gut microbiome; feature: rumen; material: KS-attached | host: Bos | place: Iran: Karaj | collected 2018-10 | reverse complement strand
GCGGCGAGCGCCTTGAGCTTCTGGGTCGCATCGACCGCATTGGCCACCAGTTCACGGAGGAAAATCTCGTGGTCGGAATACAGGAATTGCTTGATGACGGGGAAAATGTTCTCGGTGGTTACGCCGATCTGTCCTTTTTGTGCCATATCTCTTTTCTTTTAAATGCAAAAAAACCGACTGCCACGGAAGGCAGCCGGTCAGAGAACAGTCAAATTGCAAGCCAGCCCATGCAGGACTGACAAAATGTCACTAGAACCGGTAACCGATTCCCGCCCGGAGGCCGACATTCATCGTTCCCAGGGACACTTCGGCGATTCCGTAGATATCCCGTCCGAACTGGATGCCCACCGGAACAGCCTGGAAGGCAGGCTGGATATCCGCCCCGCCGATGCCGGCAAAGACGCTCTTCTCCGCGGAGAAGCCGCTCAGGACACCGAGCCCAAGCCCGACGCCCGAGTACATCTTGAACACGTCGGAACGGACATAGGTGAAGCGGACATTTGGCAGAAGATAGAGGGCGGTTCCGGAAATCCGGCCGCCACCGTTCACGGTATCCGCCCAGAAGTTCGCTCCGGCCAGTTGCACGCCCACGGTAAACCATTTCCGGAGCTTGAAGGCTACTTCACCGGTCAGAAGGCCCACACAATGAATCTGACTGCCCTGGTATGCGGAAGAATTAGGGATTGAATGTCCCGTAATGGCGCCATAATGCGCATCCAGGAATTCCTCGGCAGCCAGTCGCGGATAGAACGAATAGGTAAAAGAGACCTCCGTCTGAGGGTATCTTTCCAGGATTCCCTGGGCATGCAGGGCCTGCACACCGAAAAGCAGGGCCAGAAGAAGAACGATTCTTTTCATATCAAGTCAGTTTGTCCTAAAATGCACGAAGGTCCGGAATCTTGCATCCGGACCTTCTGAAAAACAATTCCTTATTTGTACAGGAAGCGGCGGATGGACATCTTCGGGGTCTTCTCGAAGGGTTTGTCCATCAGCTCCACCTTCGCAATCTGGCTGTAGCCGGGGAACTGGCGGTTGGCACCCCTGCGGATGTTCTCCGGAATCTCGGCCTTGGCCTCCGGATCCAGGAGGGCCTTGGCGATAGCCTGCTCATCCAGGAAGACGAGGGCGACCAGTTTGCCGCCACGGTCCACGACCACGGACTCCAGCACGAACGGCTGGTTGTTCACCACGGCCTCGAGTTCCTCCGGGTAGATGTTCTGGCCGGAAGGACCCAGGATCATGTTCTTGGAACGTCCGCGGATGAAGATGTTGCCTTCGGCGTCGATGATGCCGAGGTCGCCGGTACGGAGCCAGCCATCTTCCGTGAACGCATTGGCCGTAGCCTCCTCGTTCTTGTAGTAGCCGATCATGATGTTCTCGCCGCGGGCCTGGATCTCACCGACCACATGCTGCGGGTCTTCGGAATCGATGCGGACCTCGGCCACGTCGACGGCCTTTCCGCAGGAACCGGCCACGTACTTGGTCCAGTGCTCATAGGCAAGCAGCGGGCAGGCTTCGGTCATACCGTAACCCACGAGGTACGGGAACTTGATGCGCTTGAATAGGCGCTCGACCTCCGGATTGAGGGCCGCGCCACCCATGATGAACTCTTGGACGTTGCCGCCGAAGGCCTGCACGAGGCCGTCCTTGACCTTCTTGTAGATGACATTGTTCAGGCCAGGGATCTTCAGCAGGAACTTGATGGCGGGCTTCTCCAGGGTGGGTTTCACCTTGCTCTTGTAAATCTTCTCCATCACCAGCGGAACGGTGATCAGCAGGTAGGGCTTCACTTCGGCGAAAGCCTTCATCAGGGCCGCCGGGGTCGGAGCCTTGCCCAGCCAGTAGATGGACGTGCCGTTGCACAGCGGATAGATGAACTCGATCACGAGGCCGTACATGTGGGCCATCGGAAGCATCGAAACCATCTTGTCGCCGGCCGGGACGTGGCGCTGGCTGTAGTCCACGATGGAGGAGAAGTTGCGGTAGGTAAGCATCACGCCCTTCGGGTCGCCGGTAGAACCGGAGGTGTAGTTGATGGTGGAGAGGTCGTCCCAGTTGTCGGTGGGGAAGTTCACGTCGTCCGGGCCGAAGCCGTTCGGATACTTCGCGGCGAAGAGTTCATCCCAATGGGCGACGGCATCGGCGATTTTCTCGTCCCGGCACAGGAGGACGTCCCAATTGTCCACGTCGAAGACCACCTTGAGGGCGGGCATCTTCTCGGGATCCATCTTCTTCCAGCGCGCGGCATTGGTGAAGAGGGCGACGGAATCGGAGTGGTTCACCAGGCCCATCACACTCTCGGGAGTGAAGTCCGCGAGGATCGGGACGATGACGGTCTCGTATGTGTTGACGGCCAGGTAGGCGAAGCCCCAGCGTGCACCGTTGTTGGCGCAGAGGGCGATCTTCTCGCCTTTCTTGAAGCCGGCTTTCTCGAAGATGATGTGGAAACGGGCGATGGAGGTAGCCATCTCGGCGTAGGTCAGGCTGTCGCCGCCGATGGTGTTGAGGGCGGGCTTGTCCCAGTATTTCCGGGTCGCGGCCTGAAGTCTTTCCAGATAGTGCGGATAAGTGCTCATTCGGTTTGTTTTTAGTTTACGCGACCGCAAATGTAAGAAAAATTCCCGAAACTCTCGTATCTTTGCAGAATTAAAGGACCAAACGACCATGCGACGCAAACCCATCATCGCCCTCATCTACGACTTTGACGGCACCCTCTCCCCCGGCAACATGCAGGAGTTCGGGTTCATCCAGGCCATCGGCCAGACTCCGGCGGAGTTCTGGTCCAAGAGCGACGGCATCGCCAAGGGGCAGGACGCCTCCAACATCCTGGCTTACATGAAACTCATGCACGACGAGGCCAAGGCGAACGGCATCCGTCTCACCCGGGAAGGATTCAAGCGCTACGGGGCCGACATCAAGCTCTTCGAAGGCGTCCGGGAGTGGTTCCGGAATGTCAACGAATATGGTGAGCAGCACGGGGTGAAAATCGAGCATTACATCAATTCCTCCGGCCTGACGGAGATCATCGACGGCTCCCCCATCGCGCGCGAATTCAAGCACGTTTTCGCCGGCAGTTTCATCTATGACGAAAACGGGGAGGCCGAATGGCCCGGCATCGCGGTGGATTACACGGCCAAGACCCAGTACCTGTTCAAGATCCAGAAAGGCATCTTTTCTTCCCGTGACGCGAAACGGGTGAACGAAAGCTGGGCCGACGATGACAAGCGGATTCCCTTCACCAACATGATCTATTTCGGAGACGGAGACACCGACGTCCCGTCAATGAAGGTCGTCAACATGTTCGGCGGCAACTCCATCGCCGTGTTCAATCCGCTCATCCCCCACAAACGCGAAGTGGCGCGGAAACTCCTCCGGCAGGGCCGGGTCAATTTCATCACCCCGGCCAGCTACACCCGCGATTCCAGGACGTTCCGGCTGGTGTGCGCCATCATCGATAAGATTAAAGCGGACAATGAATTGAAATTATTGTCCCGTTATAAATAATTTTTCGTACTTTTGCAGCGGCAAGTCCTACGGACTTACCATATGTTTCACCAAATACCCATTTATGCGTATCAAAAATGAAGAGACTCCTGGTTGTTTGCGCAGCAAGTCTGCTGCCCTGCTTCCTTGTGTCCGCACAAGAGGCTGACAACTCCGGCCGTGGTGTCGAGTTGTCCGTGATCCCGAGACTGGACCTCAATCCTACCTTTTCCACGGAGAAAGGCGGAGGCGCAGAATTCACACTCGGCAACACATCTCTTTATTCCCTTTTCGAAGGCAACCTGACCGAGAACCTCTCCTTCAGCATCTGCAACCACTGGGCCGGATTCGATTCCGTCGACGACGTGTTTGCGACCACGAAGGACCTGTACGGCTACACGTTCCATTCCGACAACACCAACTGGCTGGACTGGGCGTACCTGACCTATTCCGTCGGTAACTTCGCGTTTACCGTGGGCAAGGACATGGTCACCACCGGCGGCCTGGAGTTCGACGACTACGACTTCGAAGTCCATCCGTCCCTGGTTTCCAGCTTCTGGCAGAATTTCGCCAGCTATCAGTGGGGTGCCAAAGCCGCATTCACCACTCCGTCCGAAAGCGATACCTTCGGATTCCAGTTCACCACCTCCCCGTATGGCGAGCGTCCGTTCGCCAGCAAGCTGTTCAACTACTCCTTCGAATGGAGGGGTGAGCACGGCCCGCTGGAGACGATCTGGAGCGCCACCGCCATGGGTGTGGACAAAGGAGAGTTCCAGCCCGTCTTCGCCCTCGGCCAGCGGCTGAACTTCGACACCTTCTCCGTCGGCCTGGACGCATTCAGCGTAGTCGGCGACGAACTCGAGATCATGCGCAAGGGCATCACCCTCATGCCCAGCGTCACGTATTCCCCCAGCGAGAAAATCACCCTCCTCGCCAAGGCCGGTTATGAGAATTACTCGAACGAATATGTCGAGGACCTGACCTTCAAGCGCTGGTGGGGCGGCCTGGCCTTCCACTGGTTCCCCATCGAGAACCTCCGCGTCCACGCCGTCGCTTCCTACGACCATACTTTTTCCTTCGTCTCCCTGACTGCCGGAGTCCTGTACAACATCAGCATCCTCTAGCGCATGGACAAGATCATCGAGATCAAGAATCTCTCCAAATCCTTCGGCGACAAGAAGGTCTTGGAGGACATCAACCTGTACGTCCGCCGGGGCGAATTCCTCACCCTCCTGGGCCCTTCCGGCTGCGGCAAGACCACGCTCCTGAGGATGATCGCCGGCTTTCTCCAGCCCGACGAAGGATCCATCCTCATGGACGGCAAGGAACTCGCCGGCATCCCGCCGCACGAGCGTCCGCTGAACACCGTGTTCCAGCGCTATGCGCTTTTCCCGCACCTGGACGTCTACGACAACATCGCCTTCGGACTCAAACTCAAGAAAGTCCCCGAGGACGAGATTGACAAGCGTGTCCGGAAGGTCCTGAAACTCGTGGCAATGTCCGACTACGAGGACCGCGACGTGGAAACCCTCTCCGGCGGCCAGCAGCAGCGCATCGCCATCGCCCGCGCCATCGTGAACCAGCCCAAGGTGCTCCTCCTGGACGAGCCCCTTGCCGCCCTGGACCTCAAGATGCGCAAGGACATGCAGATCGAGCTCAAGGAAATGCACAAGAAACTGGGCATCACCTTCATCTACGTCACCCACGACCAGGAAGAGGCCCTGACCCTGTCCGACACCATCGCCGTGTTCAACGAGGGCCGCATCCAGCAGATCGGCACCCCCGTGGACATCTACAACGAGCCGGTCAACTGCTTCGTGGCCGACTTCATCGGCGAAAGCAACATCCTGAAAGGACGCATGATCCGCGACCGGCGCGTGGCCTTCATCAAGCACGAATTCGACTGCGTGGACGAAGGCTTCGGCGAGGACGTGAAGGTGGACGTGGTAGTCCGCCCGGAAGACATCTATTTCACCACGGATCCCGCGAAATGCCAGTTCAAGGCCAAGGTCAATTCCTGCATCTTCAAGGGCGTCCACTACGAAATGTGGGTGGACACCGACACCGGCTACGAGCTCATGATCCAGGACTACGATCCCTATCCGGTCGGCAGTGAAGTAATGCTGTACATCGACCCGGATGACATCCAGGTCATGAAGAAAGAGCGTACCTGCAATACCCTGTACGGCACCGTGAAAGACGCGGAGACAATTACCCTGCTGGATGCCGATTTCCCGCTTCACAGCGAATTCGAACCCGGAACGGAAGTCAAGGTGGAAGTCCCCTTCGAGGCGGTGGACCTGATGGACAACCTGGACGACGGCGTCATCGACGGCGAAGTCCACTTCATCCTGTACATGGGCGACCATTATCATCTGACCATCAAGACCGAGGACGGCGACTCCCTCTGGGTGGACACGAACGACATCTGGGACAAGGGTGACCTCGTGGGTATCCAATTGAAGGCTGACAAGGGCATCAAGATCACGAAGAAAGATGAGCAAGCGCAGTAACTGGAGCATCCCGTACGTCGTCTTCCTGGTCTTCTTCGTCGTCCTGCCGCTGGTCCTGGTGATGGTCTACGCCTTCCAGGATTCCCAGGGACATTTCACGCTGGGGAACCTCGCGAAGTTCTTCACCGACAAGGATGCCCTCTCGACGTTCGCCGTCTCCATCGAGGTGGCCCTCGAGAACACGGCCCTGTGCATCCTGCTGGGCTATCCGGCCGCCTGGATCCTGGCGAACAAGCAGTACAACAAGAGCGCGGTCACGATCGTCCTCTTCATCATGCCGATGTGGATCAACGCCCTGATGCGCACCCTCGCCACGGCCCAGCTCTTCACGATGCTGGGCATCACCCTGGGCAAGGGAACCCTCCTGTTCGGTATGGTCTACGATTACCTGCCGTTCATGATCTATCCGATCTACAACGTGCTCGCGAAGATGGACAAATCCTACGCGGAAGCGGCCGTCGACCTGGGCGCCACGCCCTGGACCGCCTTCTGGAAGGTCACCGTCCCCCTCTCGATGCCCGGCGTGATGAGCGGCATCCTGATGGTGTTCATGCCCACGGTATCCACCTTCGCCATCTCCGAGTTCCTTACGAACAACAAGATCAAGCTGTTCGGTACCATCATCCAGGAGAACATCAACTCCTCCATGTGGAACTACGGCGCAGCCCTCGCGTTCGTGATGCTCATCATCATCGGTATCACCACCCTGTTCGACAAGGACAAGGAACAACTGGAAGGAGGCCTGATCTAGCATGAAGAAGTTTTTCGCCAAACTGTACATCTGGATCCTGCTGGTCGTCCTCTACGCCCCGCTGGTGTTCATCGCCATCTTCTCCTTCACGGAAAGCAAGGTCCTGGGCAGCTGGGAAGGCTTTTCCACCCATCTGTACCAGAATCTCCTGACCGGTCAGATGCAGGGGAACGCCTCGCTCCTGGCCGCTGTGAAGAACACGGTCCTCATCGCCCTGGTCGCCGCCGCCGTCTCCACCCTGCTGGGCACGGTCGCAGCCATCGGCATCCACAACATGAAAGGACGGGCCAAGAAGGCCGTGACCTTCCTGAACAACATCCCGATGATCAACCCGGACATCATCACCGGTGTCTCGCTGTTCCTGCTGTTCGTGTTCCTGCACTTCAGCCAGGGTTACCTGACAGTCATCCTGGCCCATATCACCTTCTGCACCCCGTACGTGGTGCTAAGCGTGATGCCGAAGCTCCAGCAGATGAATCCGAACATCTATGAGGCTGCCCTGGACCTCGGCGCCACCCCGCAGGTCGCGCTCCGCAAGGTCCTGGTCCCGCAGCTCAAGCCGGGCATGGTATCGGGCTTCATCCTCGCCTTCACGATGTCCCTGGACGACTTTGCCGTGACGTTCTTCACCCGCGGCACCATCGGCCTGGACACCCTCTCCACCTATATTTATACGGATGCGCGCAAGGGCGGCCTCACTCCCGAACTGCGCCCGCTGATGACCCTGATCTTCCTGGTCGTCCTCATCCTCCTGGTGATTATCAACATCCGGCAAGACCGGCTCAGCAAACTTAAAGAAAACAGATGAAAAGAATCCTGATCTCCCTGGCAGCCATCGCCCTCTTTGCCGGCTGCTCCGAGGACCGCTCGCAGGTCCTCAAGGTCTACAACTGGTCCGACTACATCGACGAGACCGTCATCCCCGAATTCGAGCAGTGGTACGAAGAGCAGACGGGCGAGAAAGTCAAGGTCATCTACCAGACCTTCGACATCAACGAGACCATGCTCTCCAAGATCGAGAAAGGCCATGAGGACTACGACGTCGTGTGCCCGTCCGACTATATCATCGAGCGGATGCTGCAGAACGACCTCCTGCTGCCCCTCAACCGCGATTTCGGTGAGACGCCGAACTATATCGACGAGAACCTGTCCCCGTACATCCGCGCCTGCTTCGACAAGATGGAAGGCAAGGGCAAGAATGCCAACGACTACTCCGTGGGCTATATGTGGGGCACCACCGGCATCCTGTACAATGCCAAGTACGTGACCGACGAGGAGGCCTCCACCTGGGATGTCATCCGCAATCCCAAGTTTGCCGACCGCATCTTCATCAAGGACTCCGCCCGCGACGTCTACTCGCAGATCATCCTGAAAATCAAGGAGCAGGAGCTCGCTGAAGGCAAAGTGACGATGGACGGGCTGATGAACTTCACCTCCGATGCCGACATCACCGCCGTGGAAGACTACATGAAGCAGGTCAAGCCCCTCGTGGCCGGTTGGGAAGCCGATTTCGGCAAGGACCAGATGGTCCAGGAACTGGGCTACGTGAATCTGACCTGGAGCGGTGACGGCGTCTGGGCCATCGACGAGGCCGCCGAACTCGGCGTCGACCTCCGCTACGCCCTCCCGAAGGAAGGCTTCACTGTGTGGTTCGACGGCTGGGTGATCCCGAAGTATGCGCAGAACACCAAGGCCGCCAGCTACTGGATCAACTTCATGAGCCGTCCCGACATCGTCATCCGCAACGTCGAGGAGACCGGCTACGTGTCCGTGAGCGGTGCTCCGGAGGTCCGCGAGGCTTTCACTGACGAGGAATACGATCCGATCGACCTCTCCTACTTCTTCACCCCTGCCGACACTGCCGTCTGCGCCAATCCGGTCCTTTATCCGGACAAGGCAGACATCGAGCGCTCCACCCAGGAACACGACTGGGCCGACAATACCGCCAAACTCATCGAGATGTGGTCCCGCATCAAGGGCGACAACGCTAATGCCTTCACCTACATCTTTATCGGTGCCGTCCTCGTTGCCCTTGTCGCCGCCGCCTTCTTCGCCCGTGCCGCCAAGGCCCGCCGCAAGAAGAGCCGCCGCAGAAAATAATCCATCTGCACGCAATCATCCAACCGGTCCGAAGTGCTTCACTTCGGGCCGGTTTTTTTTATGGAAAGAGGAAGGAAATACAGGAGGGCGGAATTCAGCGTTCAGCAGAACAGCGAGTCAGAGGGAGGATACGTGCCCGCAGGGATGACGGCGTTTGTTTGACGACGTTACGGGCTTGCCCGTAAAAGGAGGAGTTCGCCGTCAAGTATCCTCCCGACAGGACGAAGCGGCTGAACGATGCATGGAGCCCTCCTGTATTCCCTCCCTCTTTCCATCTAAAACCGGGCACAAAAAAAGCCGGAAACCTTTCGGCTTCCGGCCCATCAGGGATCAAATGTGAATTACTTCACCTCGATGACGACGCAGCGGTTCTTGGCCGGGGTGTCGAAGACATTGTTCCGGTCACCGTTGGCAACGGTCTCGACGTTGGAGGCGTTGGCGCCGAACTTGTTGACGAGGAGGTTCTTCACGGTCTCGCAACGCTGCTCGGAGAGCTTCTGGTTGATGCTGGAGGTACCCGTCTGCTTGTCGGCGGAGCCGGTCAGCAGGAGCTTGGTGTTACCATCCACGACATTGCCGGCGAAGTACTCGAGGTGAGCCTTCTCACGGTCGGAGAGCTTGGAGGAGCCGAGGTCGAAGTAAACCGTGGCGGGAGAACCGGCCTTCGGAGCTTCGATAGCGGTGAAGCGGCCATTCTCAAACAGGTAGCACTGTCCGTCAACCAGGTTCTTGAACGCACCGAGCTGGTTCTCCAGGTCAGCGATCTTGTTCTTGAGCTGGGCATTCTCCTTCTCGAGGGCGGCCACCTTGTCCTTCAAGGCGTTGTACTGGTCAACGGTGAAGGGAACGGGGACGACGACCGGAGTGATGGAGGTGTGACGGTCGAAGTTGGTCTTGCCCAGGTTGAAGGAGAGACCGACGGTTGCGCTCGGAAGACCGAGGAAACGGCCGACGTAACCTTTAGCACCATAAGCGGCGGCACGGGCGCAGAGCATTTCGAGGTCGATGGTCAGGCCAAGGCGCTCGTTGAGACGGAGCACGTTGAGGAGACCGACACCGGCGGCGAATTCCTTGTCACCCTTGAAGGTGAACTTGCCGTTGTTGGGGCCGACATTCAGGACACCCGTCGTAGCATAGGGAACGAAGTTCCAGAAGCGGGTTTCCTTGTAACCGTCGATGCTGCTGGAGATGTTCCAGAGCAGGTCGCCGTGGATGTAGTTGAAGGCAGCCTTGTTAAGAGCGCCGCTCTTGGCCGTGTTGAACACACCATGCCAGCCACCGCGGATACCGATGGCAGGGGTGAACCACTTACCAAGATTCAGATCCGTAGCCAGGCCCATCTTGCCCAGGCCATAGCCCTTCTCAAGGACAGAGTTCACACCGGCACCAACACCAATGAAGATGTTGTCGAAGGCACCGTTGGTCTCATAGGCACCGCGAACGACGTTACCGTTCTCGTCACGGTTGTTGTCCTCCTGCGCAAAGGCGTTGAAGGAGAAGAGGAGGCTTGCAGCTGCAAGGACTCCGAATAATTTGATACCTTTCATAAGATAAAGTTTGATTGTTGTCATGCTTAAAGAATGGTTACCCTACACCATTCAGTTTGCAAATATAATAAAAAACCTGCAAATCGCAAAAGGGGCGCCAATATTTCTGCATCCGCGGGAGAATCCGTATCTTTGCATCATGAAATTCCGTCTTCAATCCAGCTACCAGCCGTCGGGCGACCAGCCCGAGGCCATCGACGGCCTTTGCAAGGCTTTGCAGGAAGGTGTCTCCGATGTCACCCTGCTGGGCGTAACCGGCTCCGGCAAGACGTTCACCATGGCGAACGTCATCCAGCGGCTCCAGCGCCCTGCTCTGATCCTGAGCCATAACAAGACCCTCGCCGCGCAGCTGTACGGTGAATTCAAGGCATTTTTTCCGGACAACGCAGTGGAGTATTTCGTTTCCTACTACGATTACTATCAGCCGGAAGCCTACATTCCCACGACGGACACTTATATCGAAAAGGACCTGAGCATCAACGACAAGATTGACGAACTCCGGGTCAGCGCCGCCTCCGCCCTGATGTCGGGCCGGCGCGACGTCATCGTCATTTCCTCCGTTTCCTGCCTGTACGGCATCGGCAATCCGGACGACTTCCACGACCAGACCGTCACGGTCCACAAAGGGGAAGCCCTATCCATGACCCGGCTCCTGTACCGGATCGTGGACGCCCTTTATTACCGGACGGAAACCGATTTCAAGCGGGGTTCCTTCCGCGTGCGCGGGGATACGGTGGACATCTTCCTGGGCGGTGCCGACTATGCCGCCCGGATCGAATTCTTCGGCGACGAGGTGGACAGCATCTCCCTGGTGGACCCGGTTACCGGAGCCCGGTTCGAGGAGTTGGACAAGATCGACCTGTACCCCGCCAAGAACTTCGTCACGTCCAAGGAGAAAGGGGCCAAGGCCGTCAGCCAGATCCAGGACGACCTGACCGCCCAGCTCGAATACTTCGAGAGCATCGGCAAGCACCTGGAGGCCAAGCGGCTCAAGCAGCGGGTGGAATATGACATCGAAATGATCAAGGAGATGGGCTATTGCCCGGGCGTGGAAAACTACTCCCGGTACTTCGACGGACGGAAGCCGGGGCAGCGTCCCTTCACGCTCATCGACTATTTCCCGGACGATTTCATCTGTTTCATCGACGAAAGCCACGTCACCCTGCCCCAGATCCGCGCGATGTTCGGGGGCGACCACTCCCGGAAGGCCACCCTGGTGGAATACGGATTCCGGCTGCCCGCCGCCGCCGACAACCGTCCCCTCACGTTCGACGAATTCGAAGCCATCACCGGACAGACGGTCTACGTGAGCGCCACCCCGGCCGATTATGAACTGGAGAAATCCGAAGGACTGGTCGTAGAACAGATCGTCCGGCCGACCGGCCTGCTGGACCCGCCCATCGAAGTACGTCCCACCGAAAACCAGGTGGACGACCTGATGGAGGAAATCCGGAAACGGGCCGAGGTGGACGAGCGCGTCCTGGTCACCACCCTTACCAAGCGGATGGCGGAGGAACTGGACAGCTATTTCGGCCGGATGGGCGTCCGCTGCCGGTACATCCATTCCGACGTAGACACCGCCGAACGGGTGGAAATCATCGAGGATTTCAAGAACGGGCTGTTCGACGTCCTGATCGGCGTAAACCTCCTCCGCGAGGGCCTGGACATCCCGACGGTCTCGCTGGTCGCTATCCTGGATGCCGACAAGGAAGGCTTCCTCCGCAGCGGACGTGCCCTCACCCAGACCGCCGGGCGTGCCGCCCGTAACGTGAACGGACTTGTGATCATGTATGCCGACACGATTACCCAGTCGATGGACGAGACCATCCGCGAAACCAACCGGAGGAGGCAGAAGCAACAGGAATACAATCAGTTACACGGAATCACCCCGCAGCAGGTCCAGGTCCGGGCCAATATCCTGATGTCCGAACTGGTCACCTCCAAGGAAGATACTTCCCACCTCAGCGGCTTCCTCAACGAAGGCGGCGGCCTGTCGGGATCCGCCATGGGAAAGCCGCTTAATCCGCGTCTCCGGAACACGGTCTCCGGCCACGTCAGCGCCGAAGACTCCGTCTCCGCTCCGACCTATGTCCCCAATCCCTCCGACCTGGGCCGCGGCACCGTTTCCGTGGGCCTTGGCCACGATGCGAAACGGGAGGGGACGTCCGCCTATGTGGACGGCTACATCACGGCCGACCTTGCCGCCGTCCTTCAGGATCCGGTCATCCGGTCGATGTCCCGGCCCCAGGTGGAAAAAGCGGTCGGGGAGGCCCGACGCAAGATGCAGAAAGCCGCCTCGGACCTCGATTTCACCGCTGCCGCCCGCTTCCGTGACGAAATGTGGGCGCTGCAGGAGTATCTGAAAGTCTGGAAAGACTGACCCTTATTGCCGGTTCACCTTAAGCACGTGCTTCAGCGCCCGGATCTGGGAAAGGACTTTGTCCAGTTCCAGGTTGGAGGGGACGAGGATCTTCATCATAATCTCGTAAGTCCCCTGACGCTGGTTCTCCTGGACATTGAATGAACGGATGGAAGCCTTGAACGTCCCCACCACTTCCATAATCTTGCCCAACGCCTCGCCTTCCAGGTCCGTGATGACCTTCAGGGAAACCTGGAAGGAACCGCTGGACGGAGAGGCGGCCCAACGCACTTTCTGGATGCGGTAGGGATACGTCTCGATGAGCCGGGCGGCATTGGGACAGGTAATGCGGTGGATCTTGATCCCGCTTTCCCGGGTCACGAATCCGAAGACGTCATCCCCGAAGACAGGATTGCAGCAGCGCGCCATCCGGTAGTCGAGTCCCTTGAGATCCTTCGCGTTCAGGACCAGGATATCGTCCTTGGAAGTGGTTTCCAGGTGATGCACCCGGGCCGCCTCCTGGGCATGGGCGGCCTCCAGGGCTTCCTGGCGGCGCTGCTCCTCGGTCAGGATATACTCCTTGATTTCATTGACATCGATGGTTCCCTTCCCCACCTCGGCGAAGAAGCCGTTCACGCTGGACATTTTGCGCTTCTTCATCATCTCCGTGAGCATCTCGTCCGGGAATTCCAGCTTCCAGTTCTTGAGCCGGCGTTCCAGGAGTTCACGCCCGGCCTTGGCCAGTTTCAGCTCGCCCTCGTTGATGGCCTGCTTGATTTTCTGGCGGGCCTTGGAAGTGACGACGAAATTGATCCAGTCCGGGGCGGGACGCTGGTTCTTCGCCGTCAGGATCTCCACCACGTCGCCGGTCTGCAGCTTTTCCTTGATCGAGACCGCTTTACCGCCGACCTTTCCGCCGATGCACCGCTGGCCGATGTTCGTATGGATGCTGAAAGCGAAATCCAGGACAGTGGCCCCTGCGGGCAGGATCCGGAGCTCCCCGGTAGGAGTGAAGATGAAGATCTCCCGGGAAGGAGGCTGCGGCAGGTCTTCCGGGCTGTCGGTATCCGGATGCTCCAGGGCATAGCGGACGGCCGTCAGCCATTTGTCCATCGTCTCTTCCCGTTTGATCCCCTTGTAGGACCAGTGCGAAGCGAAGCCGTTCTCCGCGATATCGTCCATCCGCCGGGTGCGGATCTGGACCTCCACATAGGCGCCTTCCTTGTTCTTGACAGTGATATGGAGGGATTCGTAGCCATTGGTCTTCGGGTTCGTGACCCAGTCCCTGAGCCGCCTGGTATCCTGCTCGTACTCCTCGGTCACGAAGCCGAACACCTTCCAGCACAGTTCCCGCTCCAGTTTGGGATCGTCGGGGCAGTCGATGATGAAGCGGATGGCAAACACGTCGAAAACACCCTCGAACGGTACCTTCTGCTTGACCATCTTGCACCAGATGGAGTAGGCGGCCTTGGTCCGGATCTTCAGTTTATACCGGATGCCCGCCTCGGAAAGCTTCACCTTCAGCGGCTCGATGAATTCCGCCATCAGCTTTTCCCGATCCTTCTCGGTCGCCTTCAACTTATTGGTAATCAACCGATACTGTTCCGGTTCCGCATAGCTCAGGTAGATGTCCTCCATCTCCCGCTTCATATTGTACAGGCCCAGCTGATGCGCCAGGGGGATGTAGAGCATCAGGGTCTCCAGGACTTTCCGCTCGCGGTCCGCCTTGGGGAAAAAGGACAGCGAACGCATAATCTCCAGCCGGTCCGCCAACTTGAGGACGGTCACACGGGGATCGGTGGAATACTGGATGATGAGCTTCTTGTAGTTCTCGGCCTCCAGACGGGTATCCTTGGGCTTGATGGTGGAGATACGGTTCAGGCCTTCCACCATCGTATAGATGCTCTCATCCAGTTTGAGGGACCGGATGTCCACATCCTCCTTACCGCTGCAGACGGCTTCGTGCAGGAATACAGCCGCCACACATTCGGGAGGAAGACCGATCTCGTCGGAGACGATCTTCGCGACGGCGAGGGGATGTCCGAAGAAAGGGCTTCCGTCGCTGCGGAGCTTGCCCTCCAGGGCCTTTTCCGCCACGTCATAAGCCTTCCGGATCAGCTCACGGCCTTCTTCGGAGTAATGATTGAAAAGTTCGTTGTCCATAACCTATCGTTTCTGGCGTTCGTTCAGTGCGCGGCGGTATGCGTCGGCATTGGCGTTGTGCTCGGCGAGCGTGGCGGCGAAGCGGTGGGTACCGTTGAAAGAGGGATCGGCGCAGAAGAACAGGTAATTGTGGTTCTGCGCGTACAGGACGGCTTCCAGGCAGTTCTTGGGAGGACAGGAAATCGGTCCGGGGGGAAGCCCGGCATACCGGTATGTATTGTAAGGGGAATCGACGTTCAGGTGGCTCCTGAGAACCCGGGTAAGGGAATAACCGAAGCAGAAAGCCACGGTCGGATCCGCCTGGAGCGGCATCCCCGTGCGAAGACGGTTCAGGTACACGCCGGCAATCGTCGGCTGCTCGGGGACATACTGCGACTCTCCGTCGACAATAGACGCCAGAATAGACACTTGCAAGGGTGATAGGCCCTGATTACGGGCCAGTTCCTGCCGGGCTGGGGTCCAGTAAGCGTCAGCCTCCTTCTTGAAGCGGTCAAAAATGTCGGACACAGAGTCGGTCCAGATCATCTGGTAAGTGTCGGGGATAATCATCGTGAACAGCAGGGCGGGCGTGACGCCGTAACGGGCCAGGGAGTCGGCCGACAGGGCGAAATCCGCCACGGCCGCACTGTCCACGAGCATCTGGTTCCCGATTTTCCGGGCCAGCACCTGCGGAGTCCGGATGGTACCGGACAACGTGAGGTTGACCGGACTCTGCCATCCGTTCGCGAGCATCCGGGACACATACTTGCTGGAAGACTTGGCATCCACCGTATAGTGGCCGACCTGCATCGATTTCAGCGGTTTAAGGACCCGGCGGAGGCTTCCCGGCTTCCGGACGACACCGCTTTTCAGGAGGGTGTCGACCACGGCCGAGGGTTCCATTCCGGGACGGACATAGAACTCGTAGACCCCCGTGAAATTGGGGACCTTCCGGTCATAATAAGCCCTCCCCACGCGGATACCCAGCCAGCAGGCCAGGAGGGCGGCCAGCCCCCAGAGAACCCAGGGCAACCATTTTTTCTTTACTGCTTCTTCCATGGTGCCTTGATTTTGGAAACCGGGCGGAGCAGGATCTCATCCCCTTCGCGGGGCTGGTAGTCGGCCGGGAGGCCGTTGAGTTTCCGAATGGCTTTCTCCTTGACGGCGAAGCGTTGACAGATGGCATGGAAGGTCTCCTCCTTCTCGCCGACGATATATTTGTCCAACCCCTTGACCGTCTTGGTCTTCTTGGGCTCGAGATAGACGGCTTCTCCCGCCAGGAGTTCCGCCCCTTTGGAGACATCGTTGAACTTGTAGATTTCCCTTTCCAGCAGATGATAGCGACGGGCCAGGGAAGCATAGGTCTCCCCTTCCACGGCATAGACAAAGGGAACGCCGTTCCGGGAATAGAGGGTGCGGGAAAGTGAGAAACGGTATTCTTCTCCAGCTGCGCCCGTGAAAATCTCGCCGGCTTCGATCTTGAGCGGAGAGACCGGAATTTCCTCCACCTCCTCTTTTTCCACAGGCACTTCCGCGTCCTGTCCGCCCTCGGCCATCGCATCTTCCACCGTCATCCGGTCGAAGCGCGAGAGGCCGTAGTCCTCCACGCATTTGATCAGTTTGGCGGCATAGGTGGGGTCCGTGGCATAACCGGCCTGTCTGAGTCCATAAGCCCAGGATTTGTAATCATCGGTCTTGAAATCGAAGAGGAACTTGTAGCGGTCCCGGTAGCGGAGGAAATCGGAATGGTCGCGGAAGCTTTCCTCGGCGGAATCGTAGACCCGGAAGCATTCGTCCTTCTTGTCATCATCCGCCCGCATCGTCCGGCCGCTCCAACTGCCATGGCACTTGATGCCGAAATGGTTGTTCCCGTTCACGGCCAGCACCGAAAGACCGGAAGCGGACTCGATGATTCCCTGCGCCAGGGTAATGCTGGCGGGGACGCCGGTCCGGTACATTTCGTTGACGGCGATGGGAGCGTAGCGGGAAATATAACGGTCCTGGGGCGAGCCCGCTTCGCGCTGAGCGAAAACGGCCAGTCCCAGGAACAGTGCAATTGCAAGAAGAACCCTCTTCATATCTTCGAAGTTTTACCAACTTCAAAGATAAGGATTATTTTCAGATTTCGTACACGTCACCGTCCGCGGTGGCGTAGGTCTCGGGGAAAACGGCGCGGCATTCCGCCTCGTACAGGTTCTGGTCTGTATTCCGGGAGGAATAGTGCCCGATCAGGAGTTTGGAGACGCCCGCATCGACAGCCACCTGGGCCGCCTGACGGGTCGTGGTATGGAATCGGGAAGCCGCCTTGTCCTCGTGCTCGGTAAGGAAAGTCGTCTCGTGATAGAGGACCGTGATACCTTTAAGCACTTCCGCCTCACCGGGAAAGACGGCCGTGTCCGAAACATAGGCATAGCTCCTGGGCGCAAAAGGCTTGTAAGCCGCATCCGCAAGCGTAATGACGCTCCCATCGGCCCGGACGACATCCTCCCCCCGCTTGAGCGTGCCGATCTCGGTCAGGGTGAGTCCATACTGCGCGATGAACTCTTTCCGCACATTCCACTGCGGTTCCTTTTCACGGAAGATATAGCCGTAGGTTTCAATTCCGTGCAGGAGGGGGAAGGCCGTCACCGAAACGGACTTGGTCTCGAAGATCACCTCGGGGAAACGGGTGTTCACGGGATGGAAGGCGATCTCGAACGGAAGCCACTCGTTATAGGAGAGGAAAAAGGTGAGGAAGGGTTTCAGGTTGCCGGGCCCGTAGATATGGAGGGGGATCGTCCGTCCGCCCATTCCGAAAGTCGAAAGCAGGCCGAAGAGGCCGTAAACGTGGTCGCCGTGGATGTGCGAGATGAAGACCGACTCCAGTTTCATCATCGGCACATGGTACCGGACCATCTGCGACTGCACCCCTTCGCCCGCATCCATAAGGAACAAGCGCCCGTGCACTTGCAGTGCCTGGGCGCTTTGGTTCCTGTTCACGACGGGCATCGCCGATGCGGTGCCCAACATCGTGACCGTGAAATTGTTTTGCGGATTACTCACCCTTCTCGAGTTTGTCCTTGAGGGCGGCGAGAGCGGAGATGTCACCCAGCGTGGTCTTCTCGACGGTGCTGTTCACCTTCTTGATGGCCTTCTTGGTGTTGTCAGCCTCGGCGGTCTCGCGGGCAACGCGGGCCTCCTGATAGGTACGGAGGTGGGAGACACGCACGGTGCGGGTGCTGCGGCGCAGCTCGACAACCTTCACAGGGAGGGTCTCACCGACGACGGCCTGCTTGCCGTCTTCCTTCACCATCTCGCGGTTGAAAGCAGCGGCCTCGGTGCCGTCCTCGAACTTGAGGGCGTAGCCCTTGTCGCCGGCGGAGAGGACGGTGGCGTCCACGACGGTGCCGACCGGGTACTTGGCCTCGAGCTCGTCCCAAGGGTTCGGGGTGAGCTGCTTGTGACCCAGGCTGAGCTTGTGGTTGTTCTCGTCGAACTCCAGGATGACGACGTC
>JAEEGI010012226.1_pt1 | contig 18392 bp, 15 predicted proteins | sample 8958751 | NCBI WGS metagenome assembly JAEEGI01 (sample SAMN16246545, study PRJNA631951) | gut metagenome | biome: gut microbiome; feature: rumen; material: KS-attached | host: Bos | place: Iran: Karaj | collected 2018-10 | reverse complement strand
AAAAATAAAACAAATAACATATTTTAATTATAATTGCCCTTATTTTTTAGATTGTTGTACAAAAGAAATAAAATTATCATTTTATAAAAACAATAAATTAACAAATTCATATAATAAAATATTTTTATTAAAGCCTCCTGGAGAAGAAGGAATAGATTATAGTCAAAATATATTTTATCCTTTTGAAAGTAAAATAAAAGAAAAAGAAATATATAATAATAATATATTAAAAGAAAAATCAATTTTTAACTTTAATTATTATTGTCCTTATTGTCCTTCAGGCTTTGTTGTTAAAATAGAATTATTATCTACTTATGGAAATAAAGAATATATTGGATTAAATTCTATTGAAATTATAAATGATAAAAATGAAAATATTTTTTTAAAAGGAAAAATATTTTTTTTCCCTGATAAAGTTATTATTAATCCAGGAGAACAAATTTTAGGTAATTTTTCTAATATTTTTCAAAAAAATAATTTAGGAATGAATAGATTAATTATTATGTTTGATGAATTAGAAATTATTTATTATATTAAATTTATTAATTATGATAAATATAAAGATATTGCTGTTAAAGAAATTAAAATTTTAATCGATGAATTTATTGTTTATGAAGGATTTATTAAAAATCAAGGTGAAACTATTATTTCTTTTCATGAAATGTTTTTAGATAAAGATTCTAATAAAAATAATAATTTTAATGAAAGATATGAAGTTATTGAAACTTCTGATTCTAAAATTTTAAAGTTGGAAAATTATTGTTAAATGATTTTTGTATTAGATTGTTATAATTTAATTTATTTAATAATATAATTATGCTTTTTATACTTATTTTAAATTTTAAAATTTTTTTCAATATTATTTTATGTAAACTTATTTTATTTTTTTAGAGTATTTATTTAATACAAAATATTTTTATTGAATTGATTTACATTCTTAATAAGCTTGATTATTTATTATATATATAAATAATATTTAATTTATAACTCCTAAAAATTCTTTATTTGATTAAAAAAATCTTTTTTTTATTAAACCTATTAAAAAAAAATATTTGTATTTAATAAAAATATTATTGACTTAAAGTTCTTTTTTTTTCAATATCATACATAAAATCTTCAAAATTAGGATCATTAAAATAATGTTTTTGATTACTAGTTTTTTTAGATTTTCTTTTAACAAATTCGAAATAATTATTGACTTTTCTTCTAGGAATAAAATAATTTTTTTCATTTCTTTCTTCAATTTGTTCTTTTAATCTTTTAATTTTTAATATTTCTTGTTCTCTTTGTTTTTTATTTTTAATAATTTTATGTTCTTTTTCAATTTCACTTTGAATTTTTTTTAATTCATCATAATAAATACTATTATTTCTATAAACACATAATTTACCAATTAAATAAGTTAAAACAAATTCAATTTTAGATAAAAATTCAATTAATTCTTCTTCTTTAGTATTATTTTTTCTTTTTGGAAAAATTTCTGGAGAAATTAATTTTTCTAAATCTAATTCTTGACAAGTTAAATAAACTTGTTTTATTTTTTCTTCTAAATTTGGTTTATAATGATAAATTTTATTATTTTCAAAGTCATAAATAGTTTTTCTTTTTTTTTCATTATTAAATTTTTTTTTATTTTTATACATATTATTTTTTATATTATTTTTTTCTTTCATTAAATGTTCAAATCTATTTTTAATATTATATAATTCATTTATTTTACAAGAAATAATTTCATTGATTTGATTAACTTTGTTGTTTTTTTCCTTTTCTAATTCATTTTTTTCATTATTTAAATATCTTAATTCAAGTCTTAAATCATTATATAAATTTAAATTATTATTATTTTCCATTTCATATTTTTTAATAACTTCCATAAACTCATTAGGAGAATTAAAAGCAGGTTTAATTTTATATAATTTAATTCTTTCAATTTCAGCAGGAGAAATATTACTAAAAGAATTAAAAGAATTTGCAATTTGTTGTTGAAATTTAGTAAATCTTCTTGATATTCCTTTTTTTTCAAATTGTTTTTTAACTGAATTTTTTCTGTGAAAACTTTGATGTAGTTTATCTTCAATATTTGGTTTTATTGTTTCTCTTCTATGATAATTATCATAAACTACTTTAAATGAATCATCTTGATCTTCGATAATATATTTATAATGAATTGGTATATTTAATATTTTTTCTTTTACTAAAATTTGAAAATAAATCCATCTAATTATATTATTTTTATCAATTGTTATTTTCTGTATTTTTGAATTTATTTGTGATATTTCTCCTTTTAATTTTAATTCTTTTTCTAATAAATTTGAATTTATTAATTTTTCATTTTCTCTTTTTATTGATAATTGTTTTATATATTCTCCAAATTTATTATAAAATTGTTCATGAAATAATTTTTGAGAAACACTTAATGATTTAATTATTTCATCTAAAGTATTCATTTGTTTTTCATAATTTTCATTTAATCTTATTGCTCTTTCTTTTTTTATATTATATGTATATTGCATTAATATTGCTTCTCTTGTTTTTTCTATCTTATCATTTAAACCTGATTTCATAATATTTAATTGGTTTATTTTTTTATCTATTTTTCTTTTTGTTTTTTTTACATTTTCTAAAGATTTAGTTTTTTCTTCAAAATAATTTAATAATTTAACATTTGCAATAAAAGGTTTTTTCTTTGTTCCATAATCACTTAAATTAAATGATGATAAATCATTTTTATTATAAAGAAAATCTGAAAAATTTTGATTTTGAGTTAAATAAAATGTATTTTGACAAAAATCAGAATTTGTTATTTTTGTTGTTTTTGAATATATTGAATTATTTGGTTTTAATTTATTTAAATTTTTCATTGTTATTGATGGTAATGATTTCTTATAATTAAAAAAATTTGATGTTTCTGTTTTTTGAGTTTTTAAATTTGATGATAATTCTCTTTCTTTTTCTCTTCTGTTAAATAATGTTATATTTGAATATTTTTGATTTCTTGATGTTGGATAAGCTGAATTTATTAATCTTGTTGACTTTGAAATGTTTGATTTTTTCATTTTTTAAATTCTCTTTATTTTTTTTATTTTATTTTTTATTTAAATATTTTTCTAAATAATAATAATATTATTGTTAAAAATTCTAATATTATAATAAGATATAATGTAAATTTATATAATTTTCCTCTTCTTTCATTTATTAACATTCTATTATTTATTCTATAAATATTATCTCCACTTTTATCTATTTTATTTTGAATTTTTATTATTTGATTTCCTTGATTAATTACTCCTTTTGATGAAGTTTTTAAATTATCATTTGCAAATAATATGTCTTTATTTATATCTTTTAATAAAGATTCTTGAATATTTAAATATTTATCTCCCATTTTAATTTTATTTTAAAAAAACATTGTTTTTATGTATAACAATATAATTATATAATATATATATTATAATTATATTTAAATATATATTAATTAATTGAATTTATTATTTCTGAATCTCTATTTGTATTATTGTTACTTTTATTATTATTTTTATTTTTTATATTTCCTCCACAACATTTTTTTTTCTTTTGTTCTTTTTCTAAAGAAAAATTATTATCTTTATTTCCAACACCTTTAAAATTTTGATAAGTTAAAAAAGCAATATTTTCAAAAACTTCTTCAACATTTTCATTATTTTTAGCAGAAGTTTCATAAAATTTACAATTAATTTTTTTAGACATATTAATTCCATCTTCTTTTTTAACTTGTCTTAAATTATCTAAATCTATTTTATTTCCAACTAAAATAATAGAATAATTATTATCATTATTAAGATTGATTTGATTATTCCAATATTCAATTTTTTTAAAAGAATCATTGTTAGTAATATCATAAACTAATAAAACTCCATTTACATTTCTTAAATAATTATTAGAAATTGAATCAAATTTTTCTTGTCCTGCAGTATCAATAAAATTTATTTTAACGAGTTCATTATCAAATTTATAAAATTTACTTTGTAAATCAATTCCAATTGTACAAATTGTAGTATCATTAAATTCTTTATTAAAATATTGATTAATTAAACATGTTTTTCCAACTTTTGAAGAACCTAAAGTAATAATTTTTAAAGTTAATTCATTATTAGAATTCATAAAATTTATTATATTTAAATTAAAAAATAAAAAAATAAAAAGAAAAAATCAAAATAAAAAATAAAAATGAATAATAGTTCTTTTCAAAGTATGATATATAAAGAATCATTAAAAAAAAAGAAAATATATGAAATTTGGAGAGGAAAAAATTTATTTTGTTTTCATGGGAAAATATATATAGGACCAGAATTTTATTATGGTTTATTAACAAGTTTATACATTCATTTTTTTAGTTGGATATATATAATATTTATATTAATGGTAAAAATAATATTAAATTATTTAGCGAGATAAAAGTATAAACAATAAAATAATATTATCAATATTTGAAGTAATTTTATATGGAGGAACATTTATTTTTTGTTTAATTTGTTGTTTTTCTGATCCTGGAGTTTTACCAGGAAATAATTTAAATAATAATATATTTGATACTAAAGACATTATTTTTATAGAAAAAAATAAATTATGTTTTATCAGAGGTTATAAATTTAAAATTAAATTTTGTTCTACTTGTTTTATTTTTAGACCTCCTGGAATTTCTCATTGTAAAAAATGTAATGTTTGTGTTGAAAAATTTGATCATCATTGTCCTTGGATTGGAAATTGTATTGGAAAAAACAATTATAAGTTTTTTTTAATTTTTTTAGCCTTTTTCAATGTTTTATTGTTTTTTAATTGTTTTGGTACTTTAGCTTTTTTTCTTAAACAAATTAAATTTTATAATTATGAATTTAAATTATGTGAAAATTCTGATAAGAATGATAATAATTTAGATTCTAATTTTAATGATTCTCAGAAAAAATGCAACAAAATTTTTTTAAGAGTTTTAAAAGAAAATTTCATGTGTTTAATAATTTTTTTTTTATCAATTTTGGTAAGAATAATTTATTTTATATTTATATTATATATAATTTATTTTAGACATGTGTTTTTGTTACAACTTTATTTTGTTATCATATATATTTTTCTTGTAGAAATATGAGTACTTATGCTAATATTAAAATGGGAGAAATTTTTGTTATTTATGGAAATCCTTTTTCAAGAAAAAATTGGAAAAAAAATTTAAAACAAGTTTTATGTGTTAAATATTATAAAAGAGTAAATTTTACTTCTTTTTTAATGATCAATTCAAATAATACAAATATAATTCCTTTAAAACATTTTAAAGATTCTTTGTCACTTATAAATAATAATTCTCATCAATTATATTTAAATAAAATATTCATTGAGAATCATAATAAAAAAATATTTAATAATTCTTTACAAGAAAAAGAAAATTCAATGAATTATTTTAATAAATTTAAAAATCAAAGAAGATTTACTTATTCAAATGAAAGTAACTCAAATAAATTTCATTTTGAAACAAATAAAAATTCAATAAATTTATCTAAAAATCATTTTTGGACAAAAATAAATAATTATGAAGATAAATTAACTTTTATTCATGATAAAAAATATTGTAATATTGAAGAAACTAATGAAGCTAATTCTGTTGATAAAACTAATGATTTTGTTTTTGAAAATAGTAATTTGAAAATTAATAATACTAATGAAAGCAATAATACTTTTAATAGGAAAAAACAAAAATTTAATGATTGAAAGAATTTGAATAAATTCTTTTGATAAATAGTATAAATTTTGTATTATTAATTTATTGTGTTGTTAAATATTATTAAAAAAGTTTAATTATAAGGTATCAAAAGTATTAATTAATATATAAATAATATATAAGTTTATTGTTAATTTATTTAAATATTACTTTTTTAATCATCATCAATTTCAATCTTATTTAATTGAATATTTAATCTAATTAACTCAAAATAAATACCATAAACGTTAATCCTTTTTTCTTCTTCAGAATAATTTTTTATAAAATTTTCTATTTGATTAAAATATTCATTTGAATTATCATCACAACCAACAGTTTTTATATATAAATTAATAATAAAATTATAATCTTGTTGACCAACTAACTTTCTTAACTCTTGTTTTTTATCATTAATTTTTTGTAAAATTTTTTCTTTTTCTTGATTTTTATTATTTAATTCTTTACATATTTCTTCTTCTTCATTTTCTGAATCTTCATCTGATATATTTTCTTTCTTTGATTTTGATAAATTATCTTCTGAACTTTCAGAATCTGAATTATTTATTTTTATTTCTTTTCTTTTTTCTGATTTACTTTTGTTTTTCTTTAATTCATCATTTTCTTCTATTAAAAATTCACCCTCATTTTTTTTTCTAGTTTTCTTTATTATTTTCTTTTTTACATTTTCTTTTATTTTTCTATTATTATTATTATTATTATTATTATTATTATTAATATTATTATTATTATAATTATTATCATTATTATTAATAAATTCTCCAATTGAATATTTTATTTCATTTTTTTCATTTATTTTTATTGGAGGTATTTTATCTAAATTATTAAAAAATTGTGAACTCTTATAATCCATAATTTCTTTACTAATATCTTTATTATTTTTAACATTTAAATTATCTATGTGATTCACTGGTTTATTTTTAGGAGTTTTTCTTTCATTTTCAAAATTTTCAATTTTAATATTAATATTTAATTTCTCTTTATTACTATAATTCCTTTCAATTTTCACATTATTATTTTTATTATAATTAATAGGAACTTCATCATCAATTAAATTATTTTTATATTTTTTTACTTTTTCAGACTCACCTCTTTGAATAATATTTTTACTATCTTTCTTTTCACTAATATATTCATCATGAGAATTAAAGGGAATAACACTATCATTAATAATATTAGATGAATTCATAGCATAACAAACATCATCAAAAAGTCCATACAATTTAGCTTTTTGAACAACATCACTCATATTTAAAATATCTTTAACACTGGGTCTTTTTTTATCATCTTTATTTAAAATAATTTTGACTAAATTTCTTAAACTTTCACTATACATATCACTAATATTAGGGACTTCAGCATTCATAATTTTTAATATTAAAGCTCCTTGACTATTTGCTTCAAAAGGATGATTATAAGTACATAATTCAAATAATATACATCCTAAAGCCCAAACATCACTTTTATCATTATATTCTCTGTCTTCACATATTTCTGGACTTAAATAATATGGTGTTCCTATAAATGTTTTTGCAAATTTTTCTTTTACTAATTTTTTTGATACTCCTAAATCCCCTATTTTTGGTATTAATTCATTTTTTTCTTTTCCTGTTAAAAATATGTTTGGTGATTTTAAATCTCTGTGTAATATGTTTTTATTATGTAAATATAATAATCCTATTGATATTTGAATAAATAATTTCCATACCCAATTTTCATTTATTAATCTTTGCTTTTGCTTTTTTGATTTTAATAATGTGTCTAAATCTCCTTGATTACAAAATTCCATTATTATATTTAAATAATTATTTTCTATAAATGAATCTATGTATTTTACTATATATTTTGAATTCAATTCTTTTAATAATATTGCTTCATTTTCTATTTTTTTTATTTCTGATTTTTTTAAATTTTTCAAAGATATTTGCTTTAATACTAATTCATTTAAAGGTGATGATACTTTTGTCACTTTATATACTATCCCATATGCTCCTGATCCTAGTTCTTTTTTTATTTCGTATTCACGAATTTTTTTTGGGGGATTCATTTTTTTTTATTTTTTTTTTTTTCAATTTTTCTTTTTTCTTTATTTATTTTTATTATTTTCTTTTAATTAACTTTTTTAAATATGGAGAAAAAGAAAAGTTTAAAGTGCTATACTAATATAAACTCATCTGATTACATTGAATTTGAATTTCCTGAAAATTTTAAAGCTTTAGAAGCTCAAATAAATCAAAATGATGAAAATTATTTAAAAAATAACAATATAATATATTATGATTACAATAAAGATGAAATAGTAATAAATAATGAAGAAGTTTTTTCATGTTTTAAAGGTGATACCATTTATTTGAAAGAAAAATTTAAAGACAAAACTCTCACTACAAAAGAAATTCCATCGATAATTCAAGAAAAAAAACAAAATACTGAAAATTCACTTAATGATTGTAATAATCAATATTTTCCAATTACCAATGATTCAAATGTTTCATTAAAAAATAACAATTCAAACAATAATAATTGTGATTTAGGTTTTGAAAATAATAAAAATATTAACAACAATTCAGAACCAAAAATTAATGAACTTGAAAATAAAATTAAAGAATTTGAAAATAGGAAAAATGAATTGAATGAAAAATATAATGAAATAAATCAATTAAAAGAATCAAATAAAGAACTTGAAAAAAAAAATAGTGAATTAGAAAATAAAATAAAATTATTAGAATCTCAAAATGAAATAAAGTTAAATCAAATGTCAGAAAAATACAATAATTTAGAAAAGAAATTCCTTGAATTTGAAAATGAATTAAATAAAAAAGAACTATCAAAAAAAGAAAAAGAAATAAATGAATTAAAAGTTATAAATAAAAATATAAAAATAAAATATAATGAAGAATTAAAAAAATTAAAAGAAATTAATGTTAATTTAGAAAAGAAATTAAAAAAATTTGAAAATGAAGAAGATTTTTCTGATAATGAAAAATGTAAAAAGGAATTAGAAGAAGAAATTGACAAAAAATGTTTAACAATGAAAAATTATATAAGTAATTATTTCGAAGAAAAAATAAAAGATTTATCATTATATATATTTAAAGAAAATAAAAACTTTTTAAAAAAAGAAATTGAAAATTTAAATGAAAAAATAAATAATAATAATACAATAAAGTTAAAAGAAAAAAAAGTTGAACAAAAAAATGAAAAAAACATAATTTCTAAATGTAAATTATGTAATGAAAAAATAATAAACAAATTATATAAATGTGAAAATTGTGATGATTTTATTGTATGTGAAAATTGTAATAATAAATTAAAGACAAAAGAAAAACAACATATATATAATCATACTTTTGAACTAATTAACTTATAAAAAAATATATATTATCAAAAAAAATAATATCATTTAAAAATATATATAATAATTTATATAAAAAAATTTAATCCTTATCTTTTTCATCGAGAGTATCTTCAACAAAAATTTGTTTTTTAATTTTTTCTGCGAATTTTTGTGAAATTTTATAAACAGTTTTTTCATAAGAAGAAAACCATCCTTTTAAAAAAGAATTATAAATATAATGACTAGCATTATAAGTAGGTAGAAAGCAAATAGATAAGAAAACAACTTTATAAAAAAGATACATATTAATTTTTTCTAAAAAATTAGAAAATAAAGTTTCAAAATTTATAAAGAGAAAAAACACAATCCAATATTCTAACCATTTTCTCATTTCTTTTCTATTTTTTTTAATTAATTGTCTTACTGAACAATGCATTGGATAAATAACTCCAATTAATAATGTAAATGCTTTTGAAAAATAAGTTACTATTATTATTAAGAGAAATATACATAATACATATATTATGTATTTAGGTTGAATTCCTGTTATTTCATATAATCTATTTATTTCCTTTATTTCTAATAATTTCTCATTAAATGATAATGCAGAGTTTTTTGACATATCTTCTATTATTTCTTCAGGATCACTTTCTATTTCATCTTTGTCTATTGTACTGTCTACACTACGATCTGTGTCTGAATTACGAGCTGCTAACATTGAATTTAATATGAAAGAGGATACTTTGTTCATTTTTTTTTTTAAAATATTATTTATTATAATTTTTTTTTATTTAGTTTTTTAAAGTGATTTTATATATAAACAAAATTTGTTTTTTTTTTGTTGTTTATTTAAATTTATTTATTTTTGTTTTTTGGTTTTATTTATTATTTCCATATGCTTTTTTCAGGAGTTTGAAATTTATTTTTTTTCTGGGAACGAGAATTTAATTTACTTTTATATTTATGATTGATAGAAGGAGAAGGAGAAGCATAAATTAATTTAGGATTAAAAGATTTATTATTAATAATTTGACTATTAAAATGTTTAACCCTTTGAATTGAATTTTCTTTATTATTTGTTTTATTGCTATTTATTATTTGAGAACAAATTTTATTCATATCATAACTTATTTTAACACAATGAATTAAATTATTTTCACTTGATAAACTTTTTCTTATTTCTTCATTAGTTAAATTTTTAGTATTTTCTAACATAATAATTAAATCAGATAATTTAAGATTTAAAATTGATTTTGGAATTGAATTTAACATAAAATTTTTTAATGAATCACATTTTTTTTCATATAATTCACAGTTTCCTTTTATACTTTCTTGAGTTAATATTAAATTAGAATTTAATAATTGTAAAATTTGAAACATGAATAAATTATTTTTTGATAATTTTTCATTATTTGAATTCTCTGAAATTGTTTCAGCTAACTCTCCCTCATTTTTTAAACAAAGATTGTTGAAATTATATTCAAATTCTTCTTTCACTTTTGACATTAACTAATTTAAAATTTAAAATAATTTTTAAATTTTTTATTTATTATATTACTATAAAAATATAAAAATAAAAAATAAATATGAGTAAATGATATATATTAAAATTATTTTTAATATAAATATTATTTATTAATGTCAAAAACAATAATAACTCCAAATCCAATGAATAATATAATGGAAAGATTCATAGATTTAATAGCAATGAAAACTTCAAATTATTGTAAATAAAATATATATAATTTTAAAAAGACATTTGTGATAGTTTTATAAAAATACTTCAAAATTCAACTTTAATAGGTTCTTCAATATCAAAAAAAGAGAAATTAAAAACAGCATTTTCAAAAGTAAATGAAGTTTCTTGTGATGCAAGAAATTTATATAGTTTATTTAGAGTTATTAAAGATATAACAATAATGAAAAATATTATTCATTCAAATCAAAAGATTTTAAATTTAAATAATAGTATTTTACTTTCTCATTGTTTAATGTTTGGTTTTGATAATATTCAATTATTTTTAAAATTAATAGATTTTAAAACGGATAAAAGAAAAAATTTAATTAAATATTCTCAATTTTTTTGGACTTGTTTTGCAGGATTAACAATTATAAAAAATACAAAAGATATGAAATTAATAAATGAAAATAAAGAAGATGAAACAAAGAAACATTTAAGAAAAAAAGTTTTAATAACAAATTCTTTAAGTAATGCATTTGATTTATTAATATGCTTAAATGGAAGTAATATTTCTAAAAATTTATTTGGTAAAAATATTCCTCCTCAAATAAGAGGATTAGGAGGTGTTTTAGCTCCTTGTTTTGCTTTATATAGTTCTTCTTTAAATAATAAAATATGAAAATTAAATTAAAAAAATAATTATTTTTTATTTTTATATTATTGATTGGTTATTTTCTAATATTTTTTTATTTATTTCTTTATATTTTAATTTCCTTTGACTTAATATTAATTGCCGTAATTATATAAGTTTAATAATTTAATTTAATGATGTTTTTAGAAAATAACGCTTCTTTGGGAAAAGATAGTGAAAAAAATGCAATTTCTGACAAAAATAGTAGTGAAAAAAAAAAACAAGAAAAAAAATTAATTGAAAATTGTACAAATGTAAAAAAAGAGACTCATAAATATTGTATAAACTGTTTATTCAAATGTTCTAATTATAAGTTAAATTTAACTATATCTCAAAAGAAAAAAAATATTGGATATCATTTTCCTTCAAATGATATTTTTTTCTTTAGAAATATATCAAGTGAAAGTATATTAAAATTATTAGAAGAAAAAGAGTCAACTGAAAGTTATAATATATCATATAAAAATATAATTCAAAATATAAATAATAATAATAATAACAGTGAAAACATCCTTTTTGAAAAATTAAATTTTCCTATTGAAAACCTTAATAAGATTACAGATGAGATTTCAATTTGGGAAGATTTTTCTTTTACTTTAAAATCAGGAAATGAAAATACAAATTGTTTATTAATTGAATTTAATTTGGATAATTGTAACGAACAAAATAAATATTTTAAAGAAATAAATAAAAATTTTTTAAAAAACGAAATAAATTGTATTTTAAACGGAATTGTTCATGAAAGAGAAATTTTAAAAAAAGACATTTGTTTTTCTATTGATCCTAAAAAATTAGTTAAATCAATTGAATTGAGAATTGAAAATTATAAAAAAGAAAAAAGAAATTTATCTGGAATTAGAAATTTATTTTTCGCAAAAATTTTCAAACAAAAAAATTTAGGTTTTGTATTTGGAACAAACAATAAAGAAGATTTACTAAATATAGAAAATTTACAAACTAATTTTAATTCAATTGTATCTAAACAATTTTATTTAGTTAAATTATTTGTTGCTATTAATGTTCCTAATTCAATTCCAAATAAAATTGATGAGAAAGAAAAAGAAAAAACAAATTATAGTACTGATTATTCTTCAAAAGGAATTCAAAATTTAAGTAATTTTAGTGATGAAATTCCTAATTATTATGATTCTAATTCTTCTTTTTATGATACTTTTAATGATAATATTTCTGATACTTGTTCTTTTAAAAGTTATTATCCAAATAATGTTAGTTATTCTCAATTCTTTTCAAACAATCAATTACTTTATAATCATTTTAATAATAATCAATTTACTTATAATGATTATAAAAATAATAATTTTTTCAATAATAATTTAAAAAATAATAAATGTGAAGGTTTTGGAAATAATAATTTATATAATAATAATGGGAATATCAATTATTTAACATCAAATGATAATAATATGTTTAATAATAATAAGATTAATTATTTTACTAATCCTTATTATGGTATAAATAATTTAAATATGTTTCAGAATGGTTTAACTTTCAATAATAATTTGTTTAATTATTATAATGCTAAAAATAAAAAAGTTTCAAATTATAATACTCAAACAAAATTAATGATGACAAATTCAAAAATAAAAAAAATAAAAAATGACTTTCCAGATAATTTACATTATGAACCAATAATAATAGATAGTAAAAATAGAAATAATTTATTTGAAATCTTTATATTTAAAAAATATAAAACAAGAAGTTTTTCAGTTTCAAATTTCTTGATATTTAAAAAAATTATGAAATTATTATTTTCTCATATAGGTTTTTCTATGACAAATTTAACTTTCCATAATTTTGCAAAAATTTTTCAAAAATTAAGTTTATTTGGAATTAAAATACCTTTAATAAACAATAATGGAAAATATATTTCAACAGCATATTCACCTTCATTGTCTTCAATAACTTTATATATAAAACATACTGAATTGTATATTTTGGTATTTAATACTTTAAATAAAATGTGTAATCAAAGAAATTGCTCTTCAACAGTTAATATATTTGCAAATAATAATAATTGTGATTTTCTAAGTCATAATCAATTTATTGAATTAAATGAAAATTTAAAGCTTTCTTTATTAAATCAATTTATAATATTAGAATATAATGAAACTAAACCTCATTATTTAAGAAATACTTTATATGAACAATTAAACATCATTTTTAATTTATTACCAAAAACTCTAAATGAAGTTAAAGTGAATAATATTGATTTCACAAAAAGTTTTTTTTCAATTTTATGGAATCCTGTAAATATAATTTTAAATCAAACCTCTTTTATAACATATTATTTATTTACTTCTGATTTAATAGGAATTTTACCAATTAAATTAGAATGTCGAAAATGGTTGACTAAAATAGGTTTGGAAAAAAAAGAAAATATAATTAGGAAAGAGAATGAAATAAATGATAGTATAATAAAAGTAGAATCTTTTTTAATGAATAATTCTTTATTTAATTCATATGATTATGAATTTTATTGTAAAAACAAAATATTTTCTTTAAAATAAATGTTTCGAATTAATTTGTTGGTATTAACTCATATTTTTCACTTGTAAATCCTTTTTATTTTAAATTATGAATTATAAATATATTTTTGTTAAAAAATAAATTGTAAAAAGAACATATTATTATATTTAATCTAATATTTAAATGAAAAAAAATGGAAAATAATAAGATAAAATTAATTAAAGAATTTGTTTATAATGAAGATTGTGTTATATTTCTTTTAAAATTAAAAAATGGGAAATTATGTACTTGTAGTCAAGATAGAGAAATTAAAATATTTAATCCTGAAAATTTCATATGTGAAAAAACAATATATGGTCATTTAAATAGTATAAATGCAATATGTGAATTAGATAATGAAATCTTAGTTTCATGTTCAGATGATAATAAAATAAATATTTGGGATTTAAAAAAAAAAGAAAATAATTTAATTTATTCTATTTTAGCTCATAATTCTTATATTAATAAAGTAATAACTTTAAAAAATGGAAATTTTGCTTCTTGTTCAGATGATAAATTAATTAAAATTTGGAATCATAAATTTCCTTTTGAAAATTTATATATTATAAATGAACATTATAATATTGTTACTTCAATAATTGAATTAGAAGATGAAAGATTAGTTTCTACTTCAGATCACAAAGAAAATATTTTAAGATTTTATTCTTTCGATAATAAAAAGAATAAATATATTATTGATGGAATAATAAATAATATTCATTGTCATTGTATTAATTCTCTTATTATTTATAAAAGAAATAAAATTGCAATTGGAAGTTATAAATTGATTTATATTATTGATTGTGATTTATATCAAATTGAAAGCATTATTCAAGGACATAATACTTTAATTACTTCTTTGGTTGTAATGCCTGATGGAAATTTAATTTCTGTTGAAGAAGAATTAGTTTTGAAAAAATATAATTATTTATTTCAAACTACTTGTAAAATTAAATATGTTCATGAACAAATTATTTTTTCTATGATTTCTTTAAGTAATAATATTCTCATCACTGCTTCTAAAGATGGAGTTATTAAAGTTTGGAATTATTCTTAATAGATATTATTAATTTATATGAAATAATTATTTTATTATAAGTTTAAAAAATATAATTCAATGAAAAATTTAAATTTAAACTAAAAAAATAAATGAATCAAGAAAAGAGAATTTCAAGAGATTTTACTCAAATAAATTATGATATAGAAATGAATAAAGAAGTATAATTAATATATTAATAAATTAAAATAGAATATAGAAGATAATAAAGAAAATATAAATTCAATAAATTCATTAATAGAAACCAAATCAGATTCAATGATAATTGAATCTCAAAATTTTAAATCAAACAATTCCATAATATATAAATCAAGCAAATCTCTTAATTTAAATACAACAGATTCATCAACAACGATATTATCAAAAGAATCAAATTTAAATTTTAATTTTACAAATAAATCAATATTAACAAATCAAATAGATTACTTATCACATAACAATAATACCAATAATAAGAATAACAATAATAATAATAATAATAGTATAAGTTCAATATTAAATATATATTTTGAAAATGAAAAAGATTCAATTCAATGTGGAAAAGAATATATAGATGAAATATATATGAATTTATTAAAAGAAGAAAAAGAATTAAATAATAATTATGGTTATATGGAAAATCAACCAGATATAAATGAACAAATGAGAGCAATATTAATAGATTGGTTAATTGAAGTTCATTTAAGATTTCATTTAAAAGATCAAACTTTATATATTACTGTTGGTATTATTGATATATATTTATCTAATGAAATTATTCAAAGATCTAAATTACAATTATTAGGTATTACTGCTTTATTAATTGCTTGTAAAAGTCAAGAAATTTATTATCCTCCTATTAAAGATTTTATTGATATCACTGATAAAGCTTATGAAAAAAAAGAATTAATTAATATGGAATATTTAGTTTTAAGAATTTTAAATTTTAAAATTTTATTTCCTACTCCTTGTGATTTTTATGATATTATTTCTCAAATTTATCATTTTAATTCACAACAATATTATTTAGGAAAATATTTTATGGAATGTGCTTTAATTGATTATAGAATGATTAAATATAATCCTTCTATTTTAGCTTGTTCTTGTTGTTATTTAGTCATGAAATTTTTTGGAATTAAAAATTATAAATTTATGTATGATTATAGATTAAGTAATGAAATTTCTCCTCAAAAAATAATTAAACAATGTGGGAAAGAAATATGTATTTTAATAAGAGGTTTAAAAGCCACTGCTTTAAAAGCTACTAGAGAAAAATATTCATTAAAAGAATTTGAAAGAGTTTCAGAATTTTGTGATAATGAAAATTAATGTTTTTTATTTAATTATTTATTTTTTTTTTTTAAGTAATATTTTGAAAAGTTTTTTTTGAATTGTTTATATAAATAATAATAAAAATAAAAAAACAATTATCTAAAAAATACCCTTTAAAAATTCTTATTAAAAATATCAAAAATATAAATTGCAAAAATACGATAAAAAATGGAAAAATAAATAAAAAAATAAATATATATAAACAAATCATCCTAAAATTCAAATTAACAACTATATTAAAAACTTTATTCAATTTTTTCAAAATTTTGTTTCAAAGGAGTAAAATCCTCTTCTAAAAAAACATCCCAAACTTTAATAGATTTATCCCCAGAACAAGAAACAATACAATAATCATTAATTTGAATAATATCATTAATACCAGAAGAATGATCCCAAAGAATAATTTTACATTGAAAAAATTGAAGATCCCAAATTCTTATAGTTTTATCATCACTTCCAGAAAAAATAAATTTATCTTTTAATAAACCTACTTTATTAACAGAATTATTATGACCAAATAAAGTTTTAAAAGATTGAATATTCTTATTATCAAATAATATATTTAAATCCCATAATTTAATAGTATTATCAGCAGAAGCAGAAGCAATTTTATTTTTTTCAAATTCACAAATAGAATAAATTGATTTTAAATGACCTTTTAAAGTATTTTCACATATTCCAGTTGCTAAATCCCAAATTTTAATTGTTTTATCTGCTGAACAAGAATATAATTTTTCATTCTTTAATTTTATTATTGAATATACTGCATCATTATGTCCTATTAATGTATTTAATAAATTCATTGTTTTAAAATCCCATATTTTTATTGTTTTATCTGATGAACTTGAACAAAATATTTCTTCTGATATTTTACACAAACAATATATTGTGTTTATATTATTTATTTTATTCTTTTCTATAATGTTATTATTTTTTATTTCCCATAAATTAATTGATTTATCACATGATATTATTTTATTCATATTGTAAAAAAAGGATGTTACTGGAGATTTATGTTGTAATATTTTAGTGTTTATTTTTTTATTTATATTCCAAAATTTAATTAATTTATCATCTGAACATGAAGCAATTATTTCATTATTTATTTTATATAATGAATATATACTTCCTAAATGAGCATTATTAAATGAATATTTTGGCTTTGAAATATATTTAATTGATTGAATTCTAAAATCTATTTGATTTTCAAATTCTTTATATGAATTTATATTATATAATATTTTAATAAAGGTATTTTTTACTTTTTCTAAATTGAAATTTTTTAAATTTGTATTTAAGGAAAATGAATTTATTTCATAATTCATTTTTTCTATTATTGATTTATCTAATTGTGAGCCTGTTAATTTTGAATAATGAAATAAGGAATTTTGTCTTATTATTAAAAATATAAAAGATATTCTTTTTATTATTTTTTCAAAATAATTTAAATATTTATTATATATTTTATTTCCTATTTCTATTATTTCATTTATTTCATTTAAAATTTTTGACTTTTTATTTTCTATTTTATCTCTTATTTTACTTTCTTCTTCATTTAAAAAAGAAAAAAAATCTTCAAATTTTCTCCTTTGAAAATTAATTAGATTTTTTTCAATTGAGTTTTGTTTTTTTTCAATTTCATTTAAAATATTTTTTGAGTTAATTAATGAAGTGATATGTTCATAATAAGTATTAAAATTTAAATTTAAATAACCATTTTTTTCACAATTACAAAATAAAGAAACGCCTTCATTAAAAGCATAATTAATATTTTCATCAAATCCTTCTTCAATTAAAAAATTTATACAACATTCATTACAAATTAAATCATTACAAGAAAAAGAAAAACAATTTTTCGAAGAAACTTTTTCATCACAGAATTTACATATCATTTTTTTTTTATATATTATATTGTATATAAATATGTTTTCATATGAAAATATAATTGTTTAATAAAGAAAAAAATATTTATATTTATTTTTTATTTTTTTAAAATATTTAAAAAGGAAAAAAACAAATATTAGGATAATTACAAAAAATTTCATA
>JAEEGI010012225.1_pt1 | contig 18392 bp, 16 predicted proteins | sample 8958751 | NCBI WGS metagenome assembly JAEEGI01 (sample SAMN16246545, study PRJNA631951) | gut metagenome | biome: gut microbiome; feature: rumen; material: KS-attached | host: Bos | place: Iran: Karaj | collected 2018-10 | reverse complement strand
GAATGGTGAGAATGGCCAGAGCTCTCAGGGCGGAAGTAATACCGGTGGCGGAGATAACGGCGGAGGCGGCGACGGAGGCGATGGTCTGACGAACGACTAGGCCATAGAGGCGCAGCACACTGGGAGACAGACCCCTCTGTGAGATCAAAGATATCACATTTGGGTCAGGCCCCAGTGAGCAGCGCGCCGACGCCATGAGTAAAGCAAACGTAAAAAATGGAGAAGCGTATGAAGAAGAAGATCATTGAGGTGGCGGTGAAGGTAGTAGTAGCCGCGCTCACGGCCTTCCTGACGGCCATCACAACCACGAGCTGCATGGGCTACGGCCCTCTCTTCTAAAGAAATCAGGTGCGACTCTCATGTGAGCCGCACCTGATTCGTGTTACCTGACCTTTGCAACGATGCCAAAACTTCTGGCTTCATTCTGCAGGTTTGATGTGATATCTTTCACTGGAGTTGTAGTCGCGGTCCTTGTCCTTGCCGAAGTACTCGAGCAGATATTTCTTGCTGTTGATCTTGGTGACCCGGATAAGCACTTCCCTGTAGGTGTCACGGCCGTTCTCCTTATAACTCTCGTAGGCGTTGAAGGTGATGGCCTTCTTGGTGTCGGTCTTCTTGATCAGCTTGAACGCGGAGACGTTGCGATGGCTCTGGGCAATGTCGACATACAAGCTGTCGTTCGTGAACCTGAACATCAGTTCACCGCTCATGGACACGTACTTACCATTCAGTTCGATGGCGTGCGCCTCGAAGACGCCACACAACATAAGAAACAAAAAAACAAACTTCTTCATAACTTTATTCTGAATCATTATAAAACCTTTATTTCATGACTTCGCGGAGACGGGATTTGTAAGCCTTGCGGAGTTTGCGTACTGCCTTGTCGCGCAGCTGGCGGACGCGCTCGCGCTTCAGGTCCATGTCCTCGGCTATCTCGGCCATCGTCTCGTGCTCCTGGTTGATGCCGAAGTAGGCATTCACTACCCTACTCTCCCGCTCGTCCAATAGGCTGAGGGCGTACTCAACAGCTTCCTCGATGACCTCGGAGTGGACACGCTCATCGGCAAGTGGGGCATCCTGATTGACGAGGACGGAGAGGAGGCTCATGTTGGCGCGATAGCCCAGGGGAGCGTCGACGGAGAGATGGTTGGCACAAGAGGTAGGAGCTGCCCCCTTATGCCCCCGAGGCGGATCGGTCTGCCGGGTGATGGCCTTCTCGATCTGCTGGCGGATGTGGACGACGGCGAAGTTGACGAAGCGTGTGCCACGATCGGGATCGAAGCGCGAGGCAGCCTTCATCAGTCCGATATTGCCCTCGCTGACGAGGTCGTCCATCTGGAGTCCCTTGCCCTTATACTGGTTGGCGATGGTTACTACAAAACGGAGGTTGGCCTCCACCAGCCGGTTCAGCGCACGGCTGTCGCCCTGCCGGATCTTCTGCGCCAGTGCGCGCTCCTCTTCCGACGAGAGCAACGACTCGCGGCCTATCTCGTCGAGGTATCTGTTCAGTCCTGACTCTTCCATGTCTTTACAAATTTCATTTCCTTTAATATTCTTGCCTGGCGCTTCTGCATATACGCCGAGGGATGCTTGCTGGAGAACGTCCGCGGATTGGGCAGCGTGGCGGCAATCAGCGCACACTGGCTGGCGGAGAGGTCCTTGGCGGGAAGGCCGAAATGCGCTTCGGCTACTGCCGAGACGCCGTAAATGCCATCGCCCATCTCGATAGAGTTGAGATACACCTCCATGATGCGCTGCTTAGACCAGAGCAGTTCGATGAGCGTGGTGAAGTAGACTTCGAGGCCCTTGCGCGTCCAGCTGCGCCCTGGCCATAGGAACACGTTCTTTGCCGTTTGCTGCGAGATGGTCGACGCGCCCAGCTTGCGTTTCTCGGGGTGCTTCTTGTTGCGCTCGGCAGCATGCTCGATGGCCTTGTAGTCGAAGCCGTGATGGCTCATGAAGTTGGCATCCTCGCTGGCGATGACGGCCACGGGCATATCAGACGGCATCTTCGCCAGAGGCACCCAGTGATGGCTCAGCCTGAGCTCGCGCCCCTCGCCTGCCTGCTGCGCCAGACGGATGAACATCAGCGGCGTGAAGTAGACGGGGAGAAAGCGAAGCGCCACCACCGCGAGAATAGTGGAGCCGAAGAAGGCCGCCAGTATCCAGCGTATGGTGACGCGTAGCTTGCGAATGATCTTGTGCATCAAGGCGCGGCTTAGTTAGCCTGCTGCTCGGCTGCCTGGATCATGGCCTGTGAAGCGTACATGTAAACCTCTACACGACGGTTCTGGGCCTTACCGGCAGCGGTAGAGTTGTCGGCCACGGGATTGTCCTCACCATAACCCATCGTGCTGCGGATCTGGTTGTTGCTGACACCGAGTGACAGCAGATAGTTGGTCACGGCCTGAGCGCGCTGCTGAGAGAGCTCGAGGTTCTTCTGCTGGCTCTGGGCGGCTGTGCTGTTCTTCCAACCGGCATTGTCGGTATAGCCCTGAACGGCCACGTCGCAGTCGGCATTGTTCTTCAGCACGTTAGAGAACTGGCTCAGAGAGCTCTTAGCAGTAGAGCTCAGGGTAGAGCTACCAGTGGTGAAGAGGATACCAGAATCGAAGGTCACCTTGACAGCCTGCAGACCGTTGGCATCGGTCACTGACTCTACCTGGGCGTTCTTCACTGCCTCGGCCTCAGCCTTGGCCTTATCCATCTTCTTACCGATGATTGCACCGGCACCGGCACCTACGGCTCCACCTACAGCAGCACCGATAGCGGTGTTACCGGCAATCTTACCAACAATGGCACCGAGCAGCGCACCACCACCTGCACCGATGGCAGCACCCTTCTGCATGTTGTTACAACCAGCCATCACGAGGACAGCACACATTGAAACGGCAATCGTCTTAAAACTCTTCATAATACTTACTATTTTAATGAATAATTAATTGTTTATATCACTTTTACGTTGCAAAGATAATTCTTTTATTCGTAAATGGTGCATTTTTCCAACTTTTTTTAGTACTTTTGTGCCCAAATTAAGGAACAAAGGTAAAAACAATGGCAAAAGAATTAAAAGATTTAACGAAAAGAGCTGATAATTACAGCCAGTGGTTTAACGATCTGGTGGTCAAGGCCGATATGGCAGAGCAGTCTGCCGTTCGCGGATGTATGGTCATCAAGCCCTATGGCTACGCCATCTGGGAGAAAATGCAGCAGCAGCTGGACAAGATGTTCAAGGAGACGGGTGCGCAGAACGCCTACTTCCCCCTGCTGATTCCGAAGTCGTTCCTCTCGAAGGAGGCCGAGCATGTGGAAGGTTTCGCCAAGGAGTGTGCGGTGGTGACCCACTACCGTCTGCGCGCCAAGGAGGACAAGAGCGGTGTGGAGGTAGACCCCGCTGCCAAGCTCGAGGAAGAACTGATTATCCGTCCTACCTCGGAGACGATCATCTGGAACACGTATAAGAACTGGATCCAGTCGTGGCGCGACCTGCCCCTGATGTGCAACCAGTGGTGTAACGTGATGCGCTGGGAGATGCGTACACGTCCGTTCCTGCGCACATCGGAGTTCCTCTGGCAGGAGGGTCACACAGCCCACGCCACCCGCGAAGAGGCTGAGGAGGAGGCACAGAAGATGCTGAAGGTGTATGCCAAGTTTGCTGAAGAGTGGATGGCAGTGCCCGTGGTTCAGGGTGTGAAGAGCGAGACGGAGCGCTTTGCTGGTGCGCTCGACACCTACACCATCGAGGCCATGATGCAGGACGGCAAGGCCCTGCAGTCAGGAACGAGCCACTTCCTCGGACAGAACTTCGCCAAGGCTTTCGACGTGACCTATCTGAACAAGGACAACAAGCCCGAATACGTATGGGCTACCTCGTGGGGCGTTTCCACCCGACTCATCGGTGCCCTGATCATGACACATAGCGACGACAATGGTCTGGTGCTGCCTCCGAAGTTGGCGCCCATCCAGGTGGTCATCATCCCTATCGCCACCAAGCCCGAACAGATGGAGCAGGTGAACAAGGAGGTACTGCCGATGATGGAGAAGCTCCGTGCAAAGGGTATCTCAGTGAAATTCGACGATGCCGACAACAAACGTCCTGGCTTCAAGTTTGCCGACTACGAGCTGAAGGGCGTGCCCGTACGTCTGGTGCTCGGTGCCCGCGACCTGGAGAACGGTACCATCGAGGTGATGCGCCGCGACACGCTGGAGAAGGAGACGCGCCCGCTGGAGGGTATCACAGACTATGTGGAGCAGCTGCTGGAGGATATTCAGAAGAATATCTTCGAGAAAGCCAAGGCCTATCGCGATGCCCATATCTATGAGTGCGACAACTACGAGGAGTTCAAGGAGAAGGTGAAGGACGGCGGATTCTTCCTCTGCCACTGGGACGGTACTGCCGAAACGGAAGCAAAGATCAAGGAAGAGACGCAGGCCACCATCCGCTGCGTGCCCTTCGGTGTGGAGCAGACACCTGGTGTGGACATGGTGAGCGGCAAGCCCTCGAAGGCCCGCGTGATCATCGCCCGCAGCTACTAAGGCGACATACAAACAGAAAAGGGAACTTTCTCAAGCTCCCTTTTCATCTCCGACTACTAAAAAAAGTTTTTCATCGGAGTTGAAAATAGGTTATCTCACGATAACCTGTTTTCCTTTTAACCTTAATAATCTAATACCATGAAAAACACACTGCAAATGTACGAAAATATAAGATTCATTCGTCATTTGCAGTGCGTTTTTTAATTCTTTTTTAGAATTTCCTCGTCTCTTTTTAGAATTGTTTGCACTTTTTTCGATGAAATAGTGTTCTGATCTGACACAGAGAGCTGCGGAGTCTGGGGAATTGGTTGCCACGAAGTGGTAAAGTAGCGCACCGTGCTTTCGAGGCTCAGGGAGTCACAACCGAAGGTCTCGATCAGGCAGATGATCTCTTTGTCGGAAGATGCGGAAGACCCGGATTCCAGCAAGAGCATATCGACCTTGAGGGCTTCACTCATCCGGATGCTCAAGGTGGTATCGGTGAGTACCGTCATCTCGCTCTTGCCGCCCAGACGGTTGGTCACCTCGGCCTTCATCTTCGAATCCATGAAATCAAGCATGTCGAGCCGGTTGTTCTCAGAGAGGGTCGGCAGCAGAGATGCGGGCATCTGCTTGAAGACATCACGTATCATCAAGTCCTGAGCAGACGCCTGACTGGTGAATGCCAATAGCCATAAGCCTAAAGCAAACAGCCTGGTTTTCATCCTCTGCCTTCTCTTAAGTCCCTCACACGGACAGCCTTGCCCTCACTCATGGGCAGAGAACCCTTCTTCACCAGCTTCACCTGGGGCTTCAGCAGGATCTCACTCTTCAGGGCTGCCTGGATGTCCTTCGTCATATTCTGAATATCGGGGTAGATATCAGACTCCAGTCCTTCAAGCTCTACCTCAACCGTCATCACATCGCTGTCGTCAACGGTATCGAGTGTGATCAGATAGTTGCTGCCCAAGCCAGGATACTGCACAAGGACTTTCTCCACCTGCATCGGGAATACGTTGACACCCTTGATGATGAACATATCATCGGTACGGCCCTTGATACGGTCGATACGACGGTGCGTACGTCCGCACTTACAAGGCTCTGCGATGATGCGGGTGAGGTCGCGCGTGCGATACCTCAACACAGGCATCATATCGCGGTCGAGAGTGGTCAGCACCATCTCGCCCATCTCACCGTCGGGCACAGGCTCCAAGGTGTCAGGATCGACTATCTCCACGATGTAGTTGTCCTCCCAGAGGTGCATACCCTCCTGATACTTACACTCAAAGGCCACACCAGGACCGTTCATCTCTGTCATACCAAACGAGTTGTAGGCCTTGACATCCAGCAAGCGCTCAATGCGACGACGCTGCTCCTCGGTATGTGGCTCTGCTCCGATACAGAGTGTGTGGAGTTTCAGATCTTTTGGATCAATACCTTCATCCTTAATGGCCTCTGCCAGATAGATGGCATAAGAGGGTATGGCATGAAGAACGGTAGTACCAAAGTCCTTGATGAACTTGATTTGGCGCTTGGTGTTACCAGCAGCAGCAGGAACAGTCATTGCACCCAGCCACTCAGCACCATACTGGAAGCCCAGACCGCCAGTGAACATACCGTAGCCGCTGGAGTTCTGGAAGATATCACTTTTGCGACAGCCCACCATATAGAGGTTACGGGCAATCATATTGGCCCAAGAACAGATGTCGTGCTCGGAATAGACCACAACACAGGGATTACCTGTTGTACCACTGGTAGAGTGGATACGTACGGCATCATCCAGACTACGACATACCAACCCATAGGGATAGTTGTCGCGAAGGTCCTGCTTCGTGGTGAAGGGAATCTTGCGAAGGTCATCGAGGCTGTTGATAGAGTCGGCAGTGATGCCTGCATCACCCAGACGCTTCTTGTAGAAAGGCGACTGCAGGGCAATCTCAATGCTCTTCTTGAGTTTCTGAACTTGCAACTGCTGGAGTTGCTCTCTTGGCATGGTCTCTAATTCCGGTTGCCAATACTCACCATCGGGTTTGATGGTTGACATGATTTTCTCGTCAGTCATATGATTTTGATTTAATACTATTTACTATTCACTTTTCGCCTCCTTCGACAGTTGCATCATCGTAACAGCCATCAGACCAGCCGTTTCCGTACGAAGCCGGCTGTTGCCCAGATGTACGGACTGATAACCTGCCTCCATCGCCATCCTTACCTCATCGATGGAGAAATCACCCTCCGGACCTATCAGTACGGTGACGGTATCCGCAGCCTCTGTGTGCGACTGCAGTTCTGCAAACAGACTGGTACGGGGTATCTCCTCATAGCAGTGGGCGATATACTTACGGCCTTCGACAGGCGAGGCAAGGAAATCCTTCAAGGATACAATCTCGTTGAGCACGGGTTTCCAGGCCTTATGGCTCTGCTTCATGGCAGAGACGGCAATCTTCTCCAAACGGGCTGTCTTCAGCAGTTTCCGCTCAGAGAACTGGCTGTGGAAGAATGATATCTCGTCGACCCCTACCTCTGTGGCCTTCTCTACGAGCCATTCGATACGGTCGAGCATCTTCGTGGGAGCGATGGCCAGACGGATGTGTCCCGGCCACTGTGGTGCCTGAGGCAAGCACTCAATGATGTCATAGTAACAGTTATGCGTGGCAGCAATCGTCACCTGAGCACGGTAATAATTGCCTACTCCATCCATCAGGAACATCTCGTCGCCACCTTTCAGCCTGAGCACACGCATGGCATGCATGGCCTCGGAAGGAGGCAACTCCTGCTGTTGTCCAGCATCGGGTACGTAAAAGAATCTTGTTTCCTTCATGCGCTATCGTAACCCGCTATTAATGGGTGATTGTCTCTATGGGTTTCTTCTCCGGCTTGAAGACCAGAGCGAAGGTGATGCCTATTACCAGTGCGAAGCCAGCGAAGATAAACCAGCACGTGGTCCAGTTGCCAACCAGGTAACCACCTTCCCAATGGCAATATGCATTCACGATCTCACCTGCTGCCAAAGTTCCGATAGTGGCACCCAGGCCATTGGTCATCATCATGAACAAGCCCTGAGCTGAAGCTTTGATACTGGGTTCACACTCCTGATCGACAAAGATACCGCCCGACACATTAAAGAAGTCGAATGCGACACCGTAGACGACGCACGACAGTACGAAGAACAGCACGCCCGGCATGGCTGGATCGCCAATACCGAAGAAGCCAAAGCGGAACACCCAGGCGAAGAGCGACATGAGCATCACCACCTTGATACCAAAACGCTTCAGGAAGAAAGGAATCATCAGAATGCACAATGCCTCACTAATCTGAGAAAGAGAAGTCAGCATGGTGGCATTATTGGCAGCAAACGTGTCTGCAAACTCAGGCGTGCCTTTGAAACTGGTCAGGAAAGGACCTGCAAAGCCGTTGGTGACCTGCAGGCACATACCCAGCAATGCAGAGAAAATGAAGAACAATGCCATCTGACGACGCTTGAATAGCTTGAAGGCATTGAGGCCAAGTGTTTCGGCCAGCGATACATTGCCCGCCTTCTTCTCCAGCTTGCACTCCGGCAAGGTAAAGCAATAGGCAAAGAGCACGATGCTCAACAAGCCGGAAACGAAGAACTGCATATAAGTATACTGGAACTTATGGGAGTTCTCGGCCAGCGTAAATCCGAAGCCGCTGTCGTCGACGAACGCACAATTGACAAACCACATGGTGGCGATAAAGCCAACGGTTCCCAACACACGGATGGGCGGGAAATCCTTGACGGTATCCATGTTATTCTTCTTCAAGATCGTGAAGGCCGCCGTATTGGCAAGGGCAATGGTAGGCATGAAGAAGGCCACACTCAACGTATAGAGGGCGATAAACAGCGACTTGTCAGACAATTCCTGTCCGAACCCTGCCTCATTGCCTAACCACCAGCAGCCGAGCATAAACGCTCCCGCTACCAGATGGCAGAGGCCCAGCAACCGCTGCGGCTGGATGTACTTGTCGGCCACAATACCCATCAGCGTGGGCATAAAGATACTGACGATGCCCTGGATGGCATAAAACCAGGAAATCTTGTCGCCAAGACCGGCGATTCCCAGATAATTACCCATACATGTGAGGTATGCACCCCAAACAGCGAACTCCAAGAAGTTCATTAATGCTAAACGGAATTTTACATTCATAGCGCTATTGAGTTATTGGTTTAACATGATTCGGACGTTCACCAAGACGGTGATGACGAGGACGCAACGAGTCAGGCACCTGAGAAAGGGAATCAGCTTCCGACTTCTGTGGCTCCGGCTCCTGCGGTACATTCTTCTGCTTGTGGAAGCGTATCAGCTGGATATCGGTGACAATCAGCATCCTTATCGTAGAAGTGGGATCATAGCCCTTTCCAAGATAGATAAAGCCGCTGATTTCCTTCACTGGCTCATCACAGCCGTCAATACGTATCTGAGTCCTGCCATCGACAGAGAAATGCGTCACCGTAGAAACAATACTGTCGTTCTTATACTTCACAGCCATATAGGCAACGGCATCCTTGGAACCACTCTCATAGAGGAAGTTGCTGTTCCATGCCAGCATGAAGCTATCGCCCTGGCGGAAAGCCGTATCTGCCTGCAGGTGATACTGCAGCCGATTATATGGGGCATAAGGAACCAGCAGCTGTGAGATGACACCATTCCAGATATTGGCCGTATCACCCGTGAGTGTACTGGTAGTGTAGGTCTCCACCTCACCGGCAGAGGCACCATACTCCATAGCAGCCTCTCCCAAACGCTCCTGTACATTCTTCCAGATCTTAACGAAACGGTCGGAACGGGTGTAGTAATAGACGAGTGACGAATCGAACTCTTCCTGCGTCAGGTTATACTTCTTCAGAACGGCCTCGAAATAGAGTTTCCGCCTGTAGTCCATCACACGGGAGGTATTCTCCATGTCTTCTTCTTTGGCGATACCCTGCGATACGAAATAGTCGTAGAGGATGTCTTCCATATCGTCGGGCTGTATATACTCCCCAGGCACTTTTGGTGTACAAGCAGACAAAAGCACCAAAAGGAACCCAAACACGATATGACGACGTCGCAGACTCATTCTTCTGAAACAGGCTCTACCGGAGATTCCTCCACAGGAGCCTTCTTTTTTAATGTTATCTGACTGATTTCCTTACGATAGAACAACAAGAGCATCACGACTCCCACACTGATGGAGGCATCGGCAAAGTTAAACACCGGACTGAAAAACACGAAATGCTCTCCACCCACGAAAGGCATCCACTGGGGCCATTCTGTCTCGATCAGCGGGAAATAGAACATATCCACCACTTTTCCCATCAGGAAAGGGGCATAGCCAGTACCGAACGGTACGAAGTAAGACTGGTAGAACTCCGACGAGTTATTGAAGACGAGCCCGTAGAACATACAGTCAATCAGATTGCCTGCAGCGCCTGCGAGGATCATCGACAGACAGATGAGATAGCCTATCCTTGCCTTCCTGCCTACCTCGAGCCATATATAATAGCCCAGCACGCCAATGGCACCGACACGGAACAGCGACAACACAATCTTGCTGCCAAGCTGCATGCCGAAAGCCATGCCGTTGTTCTCGATGAACAAGATATAGAACCAGTCGGTGATATGGATACTCTCATGAAGCGTCATCGACGTCTTCACCCAGATCTTGATGGCTTGGTCGATCAGGAGAATGGCGATGATGATCAGTGTCGCCAGTCTCCCGTTGGTGAATATCTTTCTGAAAGCGTTCACTTAACCTTTCTTTTGGTTCATCTTCGACTGAACGCTCAACGTAGCGTGAGGCACGGCACGAAGGCGCTCCTTTGGAATCAGCTCACCCGTGATACGGTCGATGCCATAGGTCTTATTCTCAATGCGCACCAAGGCTGCCTTCAGTCCCTGAATGAACTTCTGCTGGCGGGCTGCCATAGAGATGAGCTCTTCCTTCGACTGCGTGACACTACCCTCCTCCAGAGCCTTATAAGTGGGAGATGTATCGTCGACATCGTTGGAGTCCTCGTTCATGAGCACTTTCATCATCTGGTCATAGTCGCGCTTGGCCAATGCCATTTTCTCATTGATTATCTGACGGAACTCTTCGAGCTCTTCGTCACTGTAACGTGTCTTTTCTGCCATATTTATTCAGATTTAGCTATTAATACTATTGTTTGTCTACTTTGATGTTTAGTTTGAATTCGTCGAAATCCACTTCCTGACCATCGTTGGCGGCTATCCGGATGTCATCGGCAAGTACCTGGGTCTTGATATAGTCTGCAAAGTCCACAAGACTCTTCTCCACCTCAGCATTCGGAGCCAGTGTCACCACGATACGATCGGTGATCTCTAGACCGCTCTCCTTACGGATGTTCTGAATACGGTTGATGAGCTCACGGGCCATACCCTCGTTTCTCAGTTCGTCGGTGAGTTCCACCTCAAGGGCTACTGTCAGGTTTCCTTCATTAGCCACGAGCCAGCCCGGGATGTCTTCAGAGATGATGTCTACATCGACAGCCTCGACGATCAGCTGCTGACCTTCTACCTCAATGGCGATGGTACCCTGCTGCTCGAGTTCTGCGATCTGCTCCTGACTCAGGGCATCCATAGCAGCGGCAACACCCTTCATGAGTTTACCGAATTTCTTACCCATCGTACGGAAGTTGCACTTCACCTTCTTGACAAGTACGCCTGCACCCTCAACGAAACGGAGTTCCTTTACGTTCACCTCGTTCATGATGAGGTCCTTCACGGCTTCGATGTGCTTCTTCTGCTCAGCATCGACAGCAGGAATCATAATGGCCTGTAGCGGCTGGCGCACCTTGATGTTCACCTTACGACGCAGGGCGAGCACCATAGAAGTAATCTTCTGTGCCATCTGCATACGAGCCTCGAGATCCTTATTGATCTGAGCATCGTCAGCAACAGGGAACTTATCGAGGTGAACGGAATCGAGTTCGCCACCTAAGTCTTTGTACAACTGATCGGCATAGAAGGGGGCAAATGGAGCCAGGAACTTGGCTACTGTCATCAGACAGGTATAAAGGGTTTGATAGGCGGAGAGTTTATCCTCGCTCATCTCCTTACCCCAGAAACGTTTACGGTTCAGACGAACGTACCAGTTGGAGAGGTCGTCGTTCACGAAGGCATCGATGAGACGACCAGCACGGGTAGGATCGTAGCCGTCGAGTTCCTTCTCCACGCCCTTGATGAGCGTATTCAGACAAGAGAGGATCCAACGGTCGATCTCCGGACGTTTCTCGAATGTCACCTGAGCAGCCTCCGGGTCGAAACCGTCAACATTCGCATACAGCGCAAAGAAGCTATAGGTATTATATAAGGTACCGAAGAACTTACGGCGCACCTCATCGACACCCTCCGGATCAAACTTCAGATTATCCCAAGGCTCGGAGTTGGTCATCATATACAGACGAACAGCATCAGAACCGAACTTGCCTATCATATCGAAAGGATTCACCACGTTACCCACGTGCTTCGACATCTTGTTACCCTTGGCATCGAGCACGAGACCAGAAGAGATCACATTCTTGAAGGCCACCGAGTCGAAGATCATCGTAGCGATAGCGTGCAAGGTGAAGAACCAGCCACGGGTCTGGTCTACACCCTCGTTAATGAAGTCGCATGGGAACGCGATATTCTTATCTATCAGATCCTTGTTCTCAAACGGATAGTGAACCTGTGCATAAGGCATAGAACCAGAATCGAACCAGACATCGATAAGGTCGCTCTCACGCTTCATGGGCTTACCACTCTCGCTCACAAGGATGATATTGTCTACATACGGACGGTGAAGGTCAATCTTGTCGTAGTTCTCCTTCGACATATCACCAGGCACGAAACCATTGTCCTTCAGGGGGTTAGTTTTCATGAATCCTGTCTTAACAGACTTCTCAATCTCATTATAGAGTTCTTCTACGGAGCCGATGCAGATCTCCTTGCCATCCTCGTCGCGCCAGATGGGAAGCGGCGTTCCCCAAAAACGGGAACGGGAGAGGTTCCAGTCGTTCAGGTTCTCCAGCCAATTACCAAAACGGCCTGTACCTGTAGACTCCGGCTGCCAGTTGATGGTCTTGTTCAGTTCGAACATACGGTCTTTCTTGGCTGTAGAGCGGATGAACCACGAGTCGAGTGGATAGTAGAGTACGGGCTTGTCGGTACGCCAGCAGTGAGGATAGTTGTGTACATGCTTCTCAATCTTCAGCGCTGTACCCTCCTGCTTCATCTCCATACAGATCACGATGTTCAGGTCTTCGGCCTTAGAAGCTGCCTGTTCATCGTACTTGCCGTCCTTATTGAACTCTGGGGCGTAAGCATTCTTCACGTAGTCGCCTGCATGATGGCCATAGCCCTCTTTATTCACGCATTTCGCGATGAAATTATCATCGAGTTCTTCCATCAGGTAGTATTTACCCTGAAGGTCTACCATCGGACGGGTTTCACCTTTCTTATTAATAAGGAAGAGGCTTGGGATGTGTGCATCCTTGGCCACCTTGGCGTCGTCAGCACCGAAGGTTGGCGCAATATGAACGATACCGGCACCATCCTCTGTGGTAACATAGTCACCAGGGATCACACGGAAAGCTTCGCTCTCCATCTCCACAAACTGATCCTTGCCGTTCTCACCTGTGAACACTTTCTCAGGATGGGCAGCTGCATATTCTTTCACATAGTCAGCTGCGTTAGCATCAAGTTTGGCAGAGGGCTTCACCCAAGGCATCAGCTGCTGATATTTCAGGCCTACCAGCTGCTCACCGGTATAACGGCCTACGATACGATAAGGTACGAACTTCTCGCCCTTATTGTATTCTGGCATCTCTTCGCCATCAGTGATGTTACCCTCAGGAGCGAGGTAGGCATTCAGACGACTCTCAGCCAGAATGATGGTGATTTTCTCACCGTTATAGGCATTATAGGTCTCAACGGCCACATAGTCGATCTTCGGTCCTACGCAAAGGGCGGTGTTTGAAGGCAGGGTCCAGGGGGTCGTGGTCCAGGCCACGAAATAAGGTGTACCCCACTTCGACCACTCTTCCTTTGGATTAACGGCCTTGAAAAGTGCCGTCACTGTCGTATCCTTCACATCGCGATAGCAACCGGGCTGATTCAGCTCGTGTGAGCTAAGCCCCGTTCCTGCTGCAGGCGAATACGGCTGGATGGTGTAGCCTTTATAGAGCAGTCCCTTCTTATAGAACTGCTGCAGCAGCCACCACAGTGTCTCGATATACTTGTTGTCGTAAGTGATATACGGATTGTCGAGGTCAACAAAGTAACCCATCTTTTCCGTGAGGTCGCGCCACTCCTGGGTGTACATCATCACGTTCTCACGACATTTCTTATTATAGTCCTCCGTTGAGATGTATTTCTCTGAATCCTTATTATCGATGTCGGCCTTGGTGATGCCCAATTCTTTCTCCACGCCCAGTTCTACAGGCAGTCCATGGGTATCCCATCCTGCCTTACGCTTCACCTGATAACCCTTCATTGTCTTATAGCGGTTGAAGGTATCTTTGATGGTACGTGCCAGCACGTGGTGGATACCAGGATGACCGTTGGCAGAGGGAGGGCCCTCAAAGAATACAAACTGCGGACAGCCCTCGCGCTCTTCTACCGAGCGCCAGAACACGTTCTTTTCACGCCACATCTCGAGGATGTCGTCGTTTACCTTAGTCAGGTTCAAGCCGTTATGTTCGGCGAATCTCTTAGCCATATCTTCTCTAAACTATAAACTCTAAACTATAATCTCGTTATTTAGGGCGCAAAGGTACTAAAAATAATCGAGTCGACAAAGGAAATAAATAATTTTAAGATTTCTATCGCAAAATGTGCTTTATTTCGAAAATAATTCTTATCTTTGCAGACAAATAAATCAAGGACAATAATTAAAAACAGTTTGTTATGGTATTAATGATTCTCCAGCTTCTCATCGTATTGGGAGCTTTGTGGGTTGGTTCACGCTACGGTAGCCTCGCCCTTGGTGCTATTTCCGGTATTGGATTAGCTATTCTCGTGTTCTGTTTCTCGTTGAAACCTGGCACACCTCCGACGGATGTGATTTACATCATCATCGCAGCAGTCACCTGTGCTGGTATCATGCAGGCCTCTGGCGGTATGGACTGGCTTATTCAGATTGCAGAAAAGATGCTTCGCAAGCATCCGGACCGCATCACTTTCCTCGCTCCGCTAACAACGTTCTTCCTGACTGTTTTAGTCGGAACAGGACATGTCGTATATACCTTAATGCCAATCATTTGCGACATCGCATTAAAGAAAGGTATCAGACCTGAACGACCTTGCGGTGTGGCATCGATAGCCTCACAGGTGGGTATTACTTGTTCACCCATTGCAGCAGCTGTTGTGGCCTTCGTCACCATCTCGAATGAGAACGGTTTCAACATCTCCATTCCAGGTGTATTGATGATCTCGATTCCTGCCTGCCTATGTGGACTGATGGCTGCCGCTGCAGCTTCCTATCACCGCGGACTCGATCTCGAAAAAGATCCTGAGTTCCAAAAGAAAATTGCCGACCCCGTGCAACGTGAGTACATTTATGGCTCAGGAGCCACAACGCTCGACAAAGAGATTCCGCAGTCAGCCAAGAATGCAGTCTTCGTATTCCTCGGAGCCCTTGCAATTATCGTTTTCTTTGCTATCTTCCAGAGCGCCCTGCCTGCATGGGACGGCAAGCCCTTGAAGATGAACCTCGTCATCCAGATCGTAATGATTGCCGCTGCTGCACTGATGATCCTCTTCTGCAAGGCACAGCCAAAGAAAGCCGTTTCGGGTCCTGTATGGCAATCCGGTATGGTGGCTGTCGTTGCCATCTATGGTATCGCTTGGATGGCAGATACGTATTTTTCGAACTATATGCCTGAGATTCAGGCCATGCTCGAAGGCATTGTGAAGGATTATCCGTGGAGTATCGCCCTCGTCTTCTTTATGGTTTCCGTACTTATCAACTCTCAGGGTGCCGTGGTCGTATCCATGCTGCCATTGGCCTACTCTTTGGGTATCGCAGGACCGGTTCTGTTGGGTGTATTGCCTTCGGTCTACGGATATTTCTTCATTCCGAACTATCCTTCAGATATCGCCACTGTGAACTTCGACCGTTCAGGTACCACGGTGATTGGCAAATATCTGTTGAACCACTCGTTCATGATGCCTGGTCTGATTTGCGTGTTCACTTCGACGATCGTAGCCTATATTCTCTCTACCATCTTCTTCTAGGTCCGATGAGAAAGAGAATCTTAACAATGACTATTCTGGCCACTCTGGCTGTAGGAGCTACAGCCCAGCAGTGGCCAGAAATCCGACAAGAGGCCAAGGCCGGTGCACGCTGGTGGTGGTTAGGATCAGCCGTAGATAAAGAAAACCTGCGCTGGGCCATGCAGGAATACGCCAGTCATGGCATCGGTGCCCTGGAGATTACGCCCATCTATGGTGTGCAAGGTAACGAAGCTAATAACATCCCTTATCTCTCTGACAAATGGATGGAGATGCTACGTGAGGTACAGCAGAATGGCCAGCAGACAGGTATCGAAGTGGATATGGCTACAGGTACCGGCTGGCCATTCGGTGGCCCTTGGGTGCCCTTAGAGGAAAGTGCCTGCAAGGCCATTTTCGTGAACACCAGCTTCGAAGGCAAAAGCGTGACCAATCTGCCTCTGAAGGTTGCTGACAAGGACGAGAAATACAGTAAGCTTAACAAAGTCATGGCCTATTGGCAAAGCCATTCCTACGACGTCACTCAATATGTCAAAGACGGACAATTAACATGGTCGCCTGAGGATATCCTGAAATCGCAGATAAAGACAGCAGGGAACAAGACTTTGAAAAAAGTGCTTAAGCTCAAGTTGAAAGAACTCGAAAGTGCCCATTGGCAAGTCGTTGCCCTCTACGTCCGATATGGCGTGATGAAAGTGAAACGGGCAGCCCCTGGTGGAGAAGGCTTTGTCATCGACCATTTCGATCATCAGGCTGTTGCCAACTATCTGACACATATCGAGGCAGCCTTCGAACGAACACATACGCCCTACCCTCATACCTTCTTCAACGACTCCTACGAAGTGGCAGATGCCACTTGGACTCCCACGTTGCTGAAGGAATTCGAGAAACGGCGCGGTTATAAACTGCAAGACTATTTCCTATTGTTACAAGAGGGAGACAAAAAAATCGTCAGCGATTATCGTGAGACTCTTGGCGATCTGCTATTGGAGAATTTCACTAACCAATGGACGGCCTGGGCTCATAAGCATGGTGCTATCACCCGCAATCAGGCACATGGCTCACCAGCCAATCTCATCGATTGTTACGCTGCTGTAGACATTCCCGAGATCGAAGGCTTCGGTCTTTCTGAACTTGGCATTAAAGGGCTCCGCACGGACCCCGGAAAGACGCGAAAGAACGATTCTGACTTCTCGATGTTGAAATACGCGCCATCAGCTGCACATATATGTGGCAAACCATACACCTCGAGTGAGACATTTACCTGGTTGACGGAACATTTCCGCACGAGCCTCTCGCAATTAAAGCCCGACATCGACCTCATGTTCTGCGCTGGTGTGAACCACATGTTCTTTCATGGTACATGCTATTCACCTAAGGATGATCCGTGGCCGGGCTGGAAGTTCTACGCCAGCATCGATATGTCGCCCACCAACAGTATCTGGCGCGATGCCCCCTACTTCATGCAGTATGTGGAACGTTGCCAGAGTTTTCTGCAATGGGGAGAACCTGATAACGATTTCATCGTCTATCTGCCCATCCGCGACATGTGGCAGAAGAATACCAGAAAGTTGCTGATGCAGTTTAGTATCCACGCGATGGGCAGTCTTGCCCCGGAGTTTATCAAGAGCATTCTCGCCATCGATGGTGCAGGATTCGACAGTGATTATATCTCCGACCGCCTGCTGCTCACCACAAACTATAAAGACGGGATGCTGCAGACGGCAGCTGGCACACGATACAAAGCCCTCGTCATTCCAGAATGTAAGATGATGCCTGAGAATGTCAAGCAGCATATCGGGAAGTTGAGAGCGCAAGGTGCCAACATCATATATGGTACGCGAGCCGACGACCTGAAAACAGCCGCCAAGCCTGAAGCCATGAAGTTTGAGTGCGGCCTGAAGGCCATCCGACGGAAGAACGACACGGGATATCACTATTTCATCGCCAATCTCTCGCCCAACGACATAGACGATCGTCTGCCATTGGCCGTCGACTTCAAAGATGCCGTCTGGTTCAATCCCCTCAACGGCGACATCATTCCCGCCAGCATCAGCGGCGACAGCATAGATATCTGCCTGCGCAGCGGTGAATCAATGATCCTGCAGACTTTCACAGAAAGCCTCCCTAGCCAGACTAGCCCTTCTAGTCTCTCTAGCCAATCTAGCATTTCTAGCAAGGCTAGCAACATCTCCCTCGCTGGCCCTTGGACCCTCAGCTTTACTGAAGAGGCACCTAAGGTCAATAAAGCCTTCACCCTCAATAAGCTCCAGACTTGGGAAACGCTTGATGATGACTCCGCGAAAGTCACAATGGGAACAGGCATCTATACAACCAAGTTCAAACTTACAAAGAAGGATGACCCGAAAGGAAACTGGAAGATTGACCTCGGTGATGTTCGCGAGTCTGCCCGCGTCTATATCAATGGCCAGTTTATTGGCTGTGCCTGGAGTGTTCCTTTCGTACTCGATTGTCAGCAGGCTTTGAAAGCAGGCATCAACGAGTTGCGCATCGAAGTGACCAATCTGCCCGCCAACCGCATTGCTGACTTAGACCGCAGAGGTATCCCATGGCGCAAGATGGAGGAGATCAACGTAGTGGACCTCAACTACAAGAAGACGACTTACGACCAGTGAGAGC
>JAEEGI010012221.1_pt1 | contig 18395 bp, 16 predicted proteins | sample 8958751 | NCBI WGS metagenome assembly JAEEGI01 (sample SAMN16246545, study PRJNA631951) | gut metagenome | biome: gut microbiome; feature: rumen; material: KS-attached | host: Bos | place: Iran: Karaj | collected 2018-10 | reverse complement strand
CTCTCCGTCTGTGCGAAGAGTTGATGGCATCTCGTGGTATCGAGATGACACGCAAGCAGATACTGAACGGATATATGATATTCGGTGGAGTACCCTACTATTGGAGTCTGCTGCGAAAGGGAGCCAGTCTCTCGCAAGAGGTTGACCGTCTGATTTTCTCCAAGGAGGGAGATATGTATGATGAGTTTAGTATGCTCTATGCAGCACTCTTTAAGAAACCAGAGCCATACATCAAGGTAATCAGTCTTTTGGCTGGAAAGAAAGAGGGTATGACTAGACTGGAGCTTATTGAGGAAGGAGGATTGGAAGATAATGGAAAACTGACAGACCTGTTGAACGATTTGGAATGGTGTGGTTTCATCCGTGGTTACTCCGTCATTGGCAAACAAACAAAGGATGAGATATTTCAACTCATCGACCATTACACACTCTTCTATTATGAGTATATCAATGGAAAACGGCACGGCATAAATTTCTGGCAGGCGACGGAGGGAACGCCCCGATATTACAACTGGTGTGGCCGTGCCTTCGAGCGCGTCTGCCTCTGTCATACTGACCAGATAAAACAGAAACTTGGTATTAGCGGAATTCTGACAGAGGAATACGCATGGCGATACATTCCCAAGAAGAAAAAGGAGGATGAAGAACCTGCAGTGGCAAAAGGTAAGAGGAAAAAGGAAGGTTGCCAGGTAGATTTATTGATAGACCGAAGTGACGGTATTATCGACCTCTGTGAAATGAAGTACCATGAGGGTAAGTTTACTATTTCGGAATCTTACCAAGAGGACTTGAACAACAGGAAGAATATCTTTAAAGAGGCATCCAAGACCCAAAAAGCCGTGCATAATATCATGGTCACAACCGATGGCCTTGCACACAATGCCTATTCCAAGGAAATACAGAATGAAGTGTGCTTAGGAGACTTGTTCCTTTAGCATAAGAACGAGAAATGTACTCAAACCAGCGGAATCTACCGAAATTTTATAGATTCCGCTGATTTACGTGCAATTTTTATAGAGCCTTATGCCTCCATCGCTGCTGCCTGGAATAGCTCTATGCCAAGACCCTCTTCAATCTCTGAGATTGTCTTGAACGAGAAGTTCACCTTGCCGGAAAGGATCTTGCTCACATACTGAGGGCTGACTCCCAACTTCTCGGCAACATCGTTACGGGAAAGCCCGCCCGCCTGCATATAGTCCATGATGGCATAGGCTACACGACGGGATCTTCTCAGCCATGAGGCATTCTCTTGCCTCCACTTGGCATCGTCAACGAACGTGGAACGCTCACCTGACTGGTTCGCCTCCAAAAACTGTACTGCTTTTGAATTCATATATGCTGCAAAATTAAATATATTCTTTTAATTGTGCAACTTTTAAGTTGCGCTTTTGTATTCTTATATGTCATTTTTGTCGAATAGGACAGTCCATCGGTCAATTATTGCCTTTGCCTGTTGCCACTTCTTTCCCTTTGAGCCTAACAGCTTTGGATCTGCCAGCTGTAACGGACTGGGACTGCTCGAGTCGCTGGCTTTTTCCTCATACATCCTACATAATGATGCGCGAAGAGTGGCCCTTTAGGTTTCTAAAGGTGACCTCTGCGTTGCTAAAGGTGACCTCTGCGTTTCTAAAGATGACCTCTACCCGGCTAAAGGTCACCTTTTCCGGAGAAAGGTTCGGGCAGCCGAGAAATCGGACAGTCTGCCAAACATTCAGAATAGCCACTTTGTCAGCCCGGCTTCGTGATCCTAAAAAAGCCTCAAGGTGCATGGTTTGGTGCAGGGATAGGTGTAGCCTAAGCGTCGTTTTTTGGTAAAAAAAACGTGAGCGGATGAATATGTCCTACATGGAACCCACAAGCGATGCTGTATAACACGCGCGCGCGTATATATATAAATTAACCGGAAAACATCCTACACCTTCTGCACCTTGTGCACCCAGCGCCTTGTCCCTTAGGTGTCGTAGGTGCAGAAGGTGTAGGGTTTTTCGCGGTTACTACGTATTATATAGCGCACGCGCGCGCGAGTTCAGCGCTGACCGGACATGTCGATTGATGCGGCCGAACCTGTTTTTTTGAATGAATGTCGTAATCACGGGCATTCGTCGAACTCACGTCATATTACCAATTCAAGTTTCTCAAGTCGTAAGTTGGCACCCATAATCTTCGTCCACATCCTCATCCTTACATCCCATAACCTCATATTTTCAAGTTTCTCGTAATAATTGATGTTGCCTTGTCCAACGCCTTTGAAATAAGAAGCCTTCGTATCTCTCGGCATTACTTGGGTGAGTGATACCATATTTCACAAGCAGGTTCAAATAGGTAGCCTTTATTTTCTTGATATTGCACAACTCCGACATGTTGATGGTGTATTTCAGGAAGTCGTCGCCAATCATGTTTAGAATTACTTAAAGATTTACATAATTGCTATAGTAAAGGGCACGAACCTCTTCATTTACCTTCTTCACCTTCCCATACGTCATTATGAACTATTTTGGTTGACATGAACGCATAGCGCTTATAGTATTCAATAAACTGTTGCTCTATATCTACCTTTTGCTGGGCGGTCATTGATTTCAATTCCGACTCGCAAGGGAAGTTATTAGGCATAAAGCCCATATCCTCAACTGTTACTTTGACTTCCTTTAGGTTTGCTACAAATTCATCCCATAAGGGTGTTCCTATTGTCATAATGTGTTATCCTATAATCTTTATTAACTACGAAATTTTTGCAATTTTTCCCACATTTTGTGGATTTGCATTATCTTATCTCGACATGTTTACATGCATCGCAATCTCTGTTGTAACTCCTGAATCCGCTGCATCAGATGATCAAAATCCAATGACCTCCCATAAATGAAGTATCGCTGCATATTGGAATAATCTTGGCGCCAGTCATCCTGAACATTCTCTGGGGGGAGGATATTAATGGTGTCAGGGTGATGTAATGAATAGTCCACATATCTTATCGCATAGTAGGCTTGTCGATGTTCGATGATGGTATTATATAATGTTTTGTCCCATTAGTGTCCCATTTTAACGGGACACTAATGTCAATATTCGTTTAACTGGGTGCAAAGATACATAATATCATTGAAAAGTTGCACCCAATTTGCACCCAATTATACGTCGTTTACCTCGCTAACTCCTCGTCTTCTTATACTCCTGCGGATAAAGGCCGGTGGCACGCTTGAAATAGCGGCAGAAGTTGGCGGTGGTGGGGAAACCGAGCTGGTAGGCGGTCTCCTTGACGGTCTGGCGGGGATACATGTCCATGATGCGCTTCGCCTGCATCGCTACGTACTGCTGAATCCACTCCAAGGGCGAGAGACCATTGCTGTAGCGTCGGAACACCTTTGAGAAATAACGCGCGTCATAGTCCATCAGCCCGGCATAGTAATTGACATTGCGGTTCTCCTTGTAGTGCTCCACCACGAGGTCGCAGAACTGCGTGTAAAGCTTTGCGGAACGGCTCTCCGTCCACTGTCTGTCCTGCTCGCGACGGTAGTAGTTGATGAACTCGTAGCCCACGGCCATGTGGGACAGGAGCATCTGCCGCCGCAGTTGCAGGTCGTTGAGGTCGTGCAAGGCGATGGCCTCCAGCAGTTCGATGATTGCCTTCACGCGCTTGGCTTGCACATCGGTCAGATGACAGTGTGGCGTGTAGTTGAACTTGTCGGAGTCGTGGCTGAAAGCACGTGCCTTCAGCTCGCTGAACATCTCGGCTGAGATGAAGACGCGTGCATAGGCATAATCGTCCGAACACGCTATGTGTCGCAATACATGGCCGGGCATGAGGATTCCAAAGCTATTCTTCTGAATGGCCAATTCCTGCATGTCGAACATGACGCGTGCACTACCGCTCACACACATCAGGACAATGAGATGCGGAAACACCATGTCAACACCGGTCTGAGAGAAACCGTGTATCTCTTTTTCCACATACACACCGTTCTGCTCAACGGCCTGTAACAACGAGGCTAATGTTTCGTCAATCTTCATGAGTTCTTGTCTTTCTTCGGCTGCAAATTTACGACTTTTCTTTCAAACAACAGCAAGAAATCACACATTTTGACAGTAAAAAGGCGAATAATGGTAGTATTTCTTGTCGAAAATAGTTGTGTATGTCAAAAAAAGCAGTATCTTTGCAGGCGAGTAGAGTGTAGTTGAACCAACAAATGAGACTTATCCATTATATAAAACTCGAGATTATGACTAAAAGAACCAGCCTGACCGCCTTGCTATTATTACTGGCGACTACATTCTGTCACGCCCGCACATTGACACTGGAAGAGGCTGACACCCTTATCCTCATATTGGTATTGTTTGTGATACTTCTCATTGTGCTGGGAGGTGTCAGTCTGCATTATAACAGGGTTGTCAGCCGGCGAAACGAGCAGCTTCTCCGAATACTCCATGCGCTGGACGACTACCGTGTCATAGCTGGCGACGGGGAACTGTCGTTGGACGAGCAGCAAGAGGCGGTCATGAAAAAGCAGCAGAAACCAAAGGCTGCCAAGACGATTCCATTGGACGAGGAACAGGCTTTCTTCGTGAAGATGGATGCCCGCGTGAACAAGGAGAAGCCCTATGCGAATCCCGATTTCGACCAACGCTCACTGGCTGAGTTTATGGAGGTCGATCTGGACACGTTCCGCAAGCTGGTGCCGCGCTATCAGGATGCCGACAGGGCGCTTGAATACATCAACTCCCTGCGTGCAGAATACGCCGCCAAGATCCTCATGGAGCACCCTGACTATTCGATGGACAAGATTGCCGGTATGTGTGGCTTCACCAGTACGACATCGTTCAACAGCGTCTTCAGATTCGCCTTCGGCATCACGCCAACAACCTATCTGAACAGTATGAGGCAGATGTTCAAGAAGAAAGCCGTCTGACAGGGTGTCAGGACACCTCAACCTCTCCCATTACTCATTAATAACCTGCAGGGCTTTCTGGACGATGTCGCTCTGCTCGTTGATAATCGCGTAGTACTCGGACATATCCCAAAGGTCGCGGGCGATGAGCGCTTTCAATTGAAGGCGCAGGTAGGGCAGCGTGCGCTGCAGCTCGTCATCGTCCTTGGCCTTGATTTTCTGTTTCTCACCTTCCTGGAAGATGGCGTCGAGGAGCGTCTGCGGCACCTCGAAGCGGTTGCGGAAGTCGGCGAACTGCGGGTAAGCCTTCTTCAGCTGCTTGCGGTTGTTGTCGACGTAGCGCAGGTTCTGCTGGACGATGATGGACTTGGCGGCCAAGTCACGGTGCAGCTTCGTGTAGCGCGTCGTGTCGAGGGGTACGAAGTGGTCGGGCATGATGCCGCCGCCGCCATAGACGACACGGTGCTTACGCAAGGTCTCGAAGCGCAGAGAGTCGGCAAAATGGATGCTGTCGCGGTTGGTCAGCTCGCCTTTCTTCAGACGGTTGCTGACGTCCATGGCATAGTCCTTCTGATTGCCCTTCTCGTAAGGCTTCTGGATACAACGGCCGGCGGGCGTGTAGTAGTGGGCGATGGTCAGACGAATCATCGAGCCGTCGGGCAGGTCGATGGGGCGCTGGACAAGACCCTTGCCGAAGGAACGACGGCCGACGACGAAGCCACGGTCCTGATCCTGGATGGCACCCGTCACAATCTCGGCTGCCGAGGCGGTATACTCGTCGATGAGCACCACCACGCGGCCGTCGCGCATCTGGCCGTTGCCGTCGGCACGGTAGTCCTGGCGCGGCACGCGGCGTCCCTCGGTGTAGACGATGAGGTCGTTCTTCTGCAGGAACTCGTTGGCAATGTTGACAGCCGCCTGCAGCAGACCGCCGCCGTTCTCCTGGAGGTCGAGCACGAGGTTCCTGGCCCCCTGCTTCTGCAGGTCGGTGAGGGCGTCGCAGAACTCCTGGTGCGTTGTGGCGCCGAAGCTGCCGATGCGAATGTAGCCCACGCCGGGCCGGATGATGTAGTGTGCATCGATGGTGTGGACGGGAATTTTGTCGCGCACGACGGTGAACGTCAGACGCTCCTTGACGCCCGTGCGAACGATGCCCAGCCGCACCTTCGTGCCTTTAGGACCGCGCAGGCGCGACATGATCTCCTCCTTCGACATCTTCACACCGGCAATGGCGCTGTCGTTGACGCTGACGATGCGGTCGCCGGCAATGATGCCCACCTTCTCCGACGGGCCGTTGCTGACGGGCTGTATGACCATCAGCGTGTCGTCGACCATGTTGAACTGTACGCCGATGCCCTCGAAATTTCCCTGCAGGGGTTCGTTCATCGACTTCGTCTCCTTGGGCGTGGAGTAGCTGGAGTGGGGGTCGAGCTTCTCGAGCATACCGCGGATGGCATCCTCGACGAGTTTCGCTTCGTCGACGCTGTCGACGTAGAGGTTGGCTGTGGCTATCTCGGCTATCTGCAACTTACGCAGCGGCGAATCCTCGCTCATGTTCACTCTCATCTGGGCGGTGGCCAGGAGGGTGTGTAGCGATAGGGCCGCTACGAAAAGAACGGTTCTCTTTAAGTTATTCATATTGGTCTTCTTCTGGACGGTCTTCCTCGATGACGAGGTTGTCGATGATGAAGTTCTGGCGTTCCATGGTGTTCTTGCCCATGTAGTACTCCAGCAGTTTCTGTACCTGGTCGGTCTTGTGGAGCGTCACCTGCTCCAGGCGGATGTCGGGACCGATGAAGCCGGCAAACTCCTCGGGCGAGATCTCGCCGAGACCCTTGAATCGCGTGATCTCGGGGTCGGGGCCCAGGTCGCCGATGGCCTGCAGGCGCTCCTCCTCGCTGTAGCAGTAGCGGGTGATGAAGTCGGTCTTCTTGGCGCCGGGCTTGGCGTCCTCGTTGGCGATGACCTGCTTGTTGCGTATCTTCGTACGACGGTTGCGGACACGGAACAGCGGTGTCTGCAGCACGTAGACGTGACCCTTCTTGATGAGCTCCGGGAAGAACTGTAGGAAGAATGTGATGATGAGCAGGCGGATGTGCATACCGTCGACATCGGCATCGGTGGCCACGATGACCTTGTTGTAGCGCAGGGTGTCGAGACCCTCCTCGATGTCGAGGGCGGCCTGCAGGAGGTTGAACTCCTCGTTCTCGTAGACCACCTTCTTGGTGAGTCCGAAGCAGTTGAGGGGCTTGCCGCGCAGCGAGAACACCGCCTGGGTGTTGACGTCGCGGCTCTTCGTGATGCTGCCGCTGGCGGAGTCGCCCTCGGTGATGAAGATGGAGGACTCCTCCTTGCGCTCGTCCTTCACGTCGCTGAAGTGTATGCGACAGTCGCGCAGCTTGCGGTTGTGGAGGTTCGCCTTCTTGGCACGCTCACGGGCCAGCTTCGTCACGCCAGCCATCGCCTTGCGGTCGCGCTCACTCTCCTTAATCTTGTTCTCCAGCACCTCGGCCACGTCCTGATGAATGTGCAGGTAGTTGTCGACCTCCTGCTTGATGAAGTCGCCGACGTACTTGTTGATGCTCACGCCGTCGGGCGACATGGTCAGCGAGCCGAGCTTGATCTTCGTCTGGCTCTCGAACATCGGCTCCTCGACGTTGACGGCGATGGCGGCGACGATGCCTGTACGGATGTCGCCGTACTCGTACTTGCCGTAGAACTCCTTGATGGTTCGGGCGATGTGCTCCTTGAAGGCACTCTGGTGGGTGCCGCCCTGGGTGGTATGCTGGCCGTTGACGAAGGAGTAGTACTCCTCGCCGTACTGGTTGGCATGGGTGAAGGCTATCTCGATGTCGTCGCCCTGAAGGTGGACGATGGGGTAGAGCTGGTCGGTGGTCATGCGGTCCTTCAGCAGGTCCTCCAGACCGTGGCGCGACAGGATGCGGCGCCCGTTGTACATGATGGTCAGGCCCGTGTTCAGGTAAGTGTAGTTGCGGAGCATCGTCTCCACAATCTCGTCGTGGAACCGGTAGTTCAGGAACTTCGTGGCGTCGGGCTCGAAGAAGATGTACGTGCCGTTCTCGTCCTGTGACGGCTCCGTGACGTCGCTCACCAGCTTGCCCTGCTCGAACACCGCACGGCGCACCTTGCCCTCACGGTACGAGGCCACCTCGAAGTGACTCGACAGCGCGTTGACCGCCTTCACACCGACGCCGTTCAGGCCGATGGACTTCTTAAAGGCCTTCGAGTCGAACTTGCCGCTGGTGTTCAGGATGCTCACCGACTCGATGAGCTTGCCCTGGGGAATGCCGCGGCCGTAGTCGCGAACGGAGATGTGCAGGCCGTCCTCGACGTTCACCTCGATGCGGTCGCCGGCCTTCATCTTGAACTCGTCGATGGAGTTGTCGAACACCTCCTTCAGCAGCACGTAGATGCCGTCCTCGGCCGACGAGCCGTCGCCCAGACGGCCGATGTACATGCCGGGACGCAGACGGATATGCTCCAAACCGGTCAAGGTCTGGATGTTATCGTCGGTATAGTCTACTGCCGACGGGCTATTGGTGGTGAGGTTGGGGTCGTCGTTCATAGGGCTTTCTTATAACATCTTCTGCGTTTATGTTGTTCGTGGTCAAAGTACATCCACTGGCTCTGCACCTTGCCGTTGGTCTCCATCTCCACATGGGTCTCGCCCCACTTGAAGCCGTACTTCTGGTAGATGGGGATGAGGTCGTAGAACAGCAGGGCGTTGGCACCCTTCGACCGGTATTCGGGCAGCACGCCGACGAGCAGGCAGTCGACGACGTCGGTCTTCTTCCACTTCAGGGCACGGAGCAGGTGCCACCAGCCGAACGGCCACAGACGGCCGTTGCGGCACTTCTGCAGGGCACGCGTCAGGGACGGGATGCTGATGCCGACGCCGATGACATCGTGGTCAGGCGTGTTCCAGTCCTCGATGATGCAGAGCATCTCCAGGTCCAGGAACTTGAAGTACATCTTCACGTACTCGTCCATCTGCTTCTCCGACATCTCCGAGTAGCCATACAGTTGACCGAACGTCTTGTTGATGACCTCGAACACACGATGGCCATACTGCCTGGGGCCGAAGACGTCGCTCTTCACCAGTTTCTTCACCTGGAGGTTATAGCGCTGCATACACAGTTCGGCCACGCGCTTCATCTTGTCGGGCATACCCTCCTTGGGCACGAAGACCTTGTACTCCACGTAGTCGTTGTCCTTTTCATAGCCCACCATCTGCTCCATCAGCTGCGGGTAGTACTCGAAGTTGTACTCCGTAGCCATCGTGCCCAGCTCCTCGAAGCCCTTCGTCAGCATACCCTCGGGGTCCATGTCGGTGAAGCCCAGCGGGCCGATGATCTCCTTCATGCCCTTCTCCCGGCCGTAGTCCTCGACGGCTGTCAGCAGAGCCCGCATGACGTCGACGTCGTTCACCAGGTCGAGCCAGCCGAAACGGACGGCCGGACGGTCCCATTGCTTGTTGTAGCGGTGGTTGATGATGGCAGCCACACGGCCCACCAGCTTGCCGTCCTTGTATGCCAGAAAGTATTCGGCCTCACAGAACTCGAAGGCGGAATTCTTGTCCTTGCTCAGCGTCTGCACCTCGTCGCTGTACAAGTTCGGTGCGTCGTAGGGGTTACCGCGGTAAAGGTCATAATGCAGTTGGATAAACGTGTCCAAGTCGCGCTTGGTCTGCACTTTCTTAATGGTAATTTCTGCCATGAGTAGTATGTGTTTTTTTGAAATATGACGCAAAGTTACACCTTTTTTTTAGAAAAAATGCATATTTTTTTGTTTTTTGTCACTCTATATGAAAAAAATACTTAACTTTGCAGCGTTATTACAGACCATGACAATTAAATCACAATTAAATACAGAGTTATAATGAACAGCAAGAAGATTATCGCCACTGCCGTTATGGCATTGTTGGCTGGTGGCACCGTAGCCGCACAGGGCCACATGAAATCCTATTCCTATGTTGAGGCTCAGGGAGGTGTTCAGATGACCTCCACAAACGCTAAGATGACTAAGCTCATCACGCCCACTGGCGCACTCAGCTTCGGTCACTACTTCACGCCCGTTGTCGGCGCCCGTCTGCACTTTAACGGACCGCAGGCAAAGAGCGGCTTCGAGGGACTGGACCAGTACTACAAGTGGAACTATGTGACCTCGTCGGCCGACCTGCTGGTGAACCTGACGACGCTCTTCACCAAGAACTACGCCAATCCGCTGAACGTCATCCTGCTGGGTGGTATCGGCCTGAACTACGCGTGGGATAATGACGAGCTGAAAGACCTGAACCTGAACCCCAGCATCGCACCCCTGGCTTGGGATGACAACCGTCTGACACACAACCTCCGTGCCGGACTGCGTCTGGAGACGAACGTGACGAAGCCTATCGGCGTGTCGCTGGAGCTGGCTGCCAATTCGCTCGACGACCGTTTCAACTCGAAGACCAACGACCGCGACGACTGGATGTTCACCGCTATGGTCGGTCTGGCCTACCGCTTCGGCTACCGCGACTATAAGCCTACAAAGGTTGTCCGCCAGGTAGAGGAAGAGGTATGGGTCGACGTTCCCGATACCATCATCGTCAAGGAGAAGCGCCCCATCGTCACCGAGGAGAAGAAGAAAATAGAAGAGGTCATCTTCTTCGAGATCCGTCAGAGCGACACCAAGGCAGCACAGGGCACCGAGAAGGCCATCAAGGACGTTGCCGATCTGATGAAGACGTCCGACGATGCCGTGTTCACGCTTACTGGCTATGCTGACAAGGGCACGGGTAATCCCAAGCTGAACCAGATGTACGCCAAGCGTCGTGCCGACGACGTGACGAAGATCCTCATCGAGGAGCACGGACTCGACGCTTCCCGTCTGACCAGCGACTCAAAGGGTGACACCGTTCAGCCGTTCGAGGAGAACGACAAGAACCGTTGCGTCATCATCACCGGCGAGGGTACGTTCAAGGTGACGAAGTACGAGGAGTACGACGTTCAGAAGGTGACCACGAAGAAGGTGAAGAATACCGTCATCCGCGAGGTGGTTGACGAGGTCTACGACGACTAAACCATAGACATATTCGTCTTGCTGCAGATCAGCAGGACATGACTCCCGTCGGCGAGGGTGGTAGCAAAGATAAAGGTGCTGCCACCCTCGCTCATTTTCAGGCGTTGGCGCAGCTGGGCTACCGTTAGCGGGAAGTTGCGCACGGTGATGTTAGCCTGCTGGATGCCGGCGAGGGCTGTGCGCAGCTCGCGCTTGTTCATGGTTGTCACGGCGTCTATATGGAACACGCGGCCGGGGAAGTCCGTCACCAGGCGGTCGCTGGTGAATAGATGGCTGTTTGATGCCAACTGGCTGATACTAAAAGCTTTGGCGATGTCATTGAAACAGCCCGCCTTCATGATCGAGGCGTTGGGCTCGTAGAGGTAGATGAAAGATGAGAGATGACAGATATGATTAGAACTGCTGGGCGATGGGTGGTATGAAAATATGGAGTCGTCGTTGACGCAATAGACGGAGAATGGTTCTGCAGGTTGCTGTTGCATCACGATAAGCAGTTCCTTGCACTCGTTCTGAACGGAGACGATATGGACCTCGCTGACATATTCGGCTCCGAGGTCGCTGACGGCCTTGCGCCAGTCGAGCATCGGCGAGAGCTTGATGATAACACGGTCGGCTTTCTCCAGAAGCAGGTCGCGCAGGGCCACGACGTCGGGCGTGCAGTCGCTGATGCCGTAGGTGCGCTGTCCGCTGTCATCACGTCGCGCAGGGTCTATATATATAAGGTTGGCGCGCGACATCCGGCGCAGGTATTCCACGCTGTCGCCACAAACGATCTCAGCCTGAAGACCGAGAACCTCGAAGTTATGGCGGGCAATGTCGCAAAGGTGTTCCTGACGTTCTACGTAGACGGCCTTCTGAAACCCCTGGGCCATGAACGAGAAGTCTACGCCAAAGCCGCCGGTGAGGTCGACGAACACCGACTTGGCGAGGGACTGTTGCGAGAGGCCCTGCTTGTAGCGGGCCGTCTGCTCGCTGGAGCATTGCTCCATGGAGAGATGTGGGGGATAGATAATACCGTCGGAAGCGGCCCATGAGGGCAACTTCCGGCGGGCTGTTTGTCTGCCGGCTATCTGGTCGAGGGCGATGGCCAGGTCGACGTCAGGGTCTTTCGTCCCCTTGAGTGCCAGTTGCCTGACGTCGTCATCGGCATGTCGGCGGATGAAGTCGGCAGTCGTTTCGTTCACTTTTACTTTTTACATTTTTACATTCTTACATTCTTCTTTATCGCATGGCAAAGAAATAGCCGCCACCGACGGCGGTGCGTACCTGGTAGACACCGGCCTCGTCGGGTGTCACCGTCAGCTGCATATTCTTATCGGCCAGCGTGGTAATGGTGCCGTCGGGGTTGAAACGGAAGAGCTCGGTGGTCTTGCCGTTCTGCTCCAGCGACCAAATGTTCTGCTGCTTGTCGTACTTGAAATAGCTCAGCTCGCCGGTGGGAGCCTTGATCTCGTAGCCGTCCTTCAGGGTGGTCACGGCATAGTAGCGGCCGTCGCTGCCCAGCACCTGCTGTGTCTTGCCGATGTTGGCGTGCATGGGGTTGTTGCCTGTCCAGAACTCGATGGTGTTCAGCACAACGGCGTCGACAAACAGACAGATGGAACCCACGATGGGGGTGAGGATGAAGCCAACGATGGCGTTGACAAACTTGTTGCTGGTCATTGTACGCTGCCACTTGGCATAGCTGTTGAACAGGCTGTAAGAGCCGATGCAAGAACTGTAGAGGAGTCCGCCAGCAAGGAGACAGCTCACTACCTTAAGATTCATTTTTTTCATTGTTGTTGGTTTTAATGGAAAATTAATGGTTTATTGAAAAATGTTGATTGTAATGTCGTTCGTGGGAATCTTTGGCCAAGAGAACAGCGGCAGCAGCTCGTCGGGCGTCAGCGGCTCCGACTCTGGCGTTAGTCCCGCCACCCTTGCCAGTATCCCGATGATGTCGGCGGCTTGATGCTTTGAGCGTAGTGCCTCCATGTCGAGGCTTCGGTCGCGCTTGGACAGTCGCTGGCCCGACGTGTTGCACAGTAGTGGGAAATGGACGAACCTGGGTGACGGCAGTCCCAGCAACCGTGCCACAAAGATTTGTTGCGGCGAGGAGAGTAGCAAGTCATGGCCGCGTACCACTTCGGTGACACCCATCAGGGCATCGTCGACGACCACCGCCAACTGGTAGGCCCAGGCACCGTCGCGTCGGCGGATGATGAAGTCGCCCACCTGACGGGCGAGGTTCACGCTCTGTGTGCCGTAGTGGCCGTCGGTAAATGTCACCGTCTCGTCGGGAACCATCAGGCGGACGGCCGCAGGACCGTCCTGGGCTGGTCGCTGACGACAGGTGCCGGGATAGACCACACGGCCATCGCTCTCGTGGGGCGCTTGTGTGGCCAACAGGTCGGCGCGTGTGCAGTAGCAGGGATAGGTCAGCCCCTGACGCTGCAGCTCCCGGAAGTAGTCGTTGTAGATGTCCGAACGCTGACTCTGGTATACCGGCTCACCGTCCCATGTCAGCCCTAGCCACTCGAGGTCGTCCATCAGCAGATCGGCATACGCCTGACGCGAACGTCCCGGGTCGAGGTCCTCGATGCGCAGCAGCCAACGGCCGCCGCGACTTCGTGCCGACAGCCACGATAGCAAGGCAGCAAACACGTTGCCCAGATGCATACGCCCCGTTGGCGAGGGGGCAAACCGTCCTGCGATACTTGGATTCTCTCTGTCCTTTCTCTCTGTTGACCGCACTTCTCTATTGCATTTTTATTCTCTCAGACCGCAAAGTTACGAAAAAAAATTGTAACTTTGCGCCAAGATTACGAATGATTAAGAAAAAATAGCATGAACGTACAGATAGAAGCAACTTGGAAGGAACAGCTGTTGACGGAGTTCGACAAGGCGTACTTCCAGCAACTGACGTCCGCCGTGAGGCAGGAGTACCAGCAGACGGCGTGTTACCCGCCGGCACGACTCGTCTTCAACGCCTTCAACCTCTGTCCCTTCGACCGGGTGAAGGTGGTCATCATCGGCCAAGATCCTTACCACGAGCCGGGACAGGCCCACGGGCTGAGCTTCTCGGTACAGGATGGCGTGGCCTTTCCCCCGTCGCTGCAGAACATCTTCAAGGAGATAGAGCAGGATCTCGGAACACCCATTCCGCCGTCAGGTAACCTGACGCGGTGGGCGGAGCAGGGTGTGCTGCTGCTCAACGCGACGTTGACCGTCCGTGCCCACATGGCTAACAGTCACTCAACACTGGGGTGGCAGCAGTTCACCGATGCCGCCATCCGTGCGCTGGCAGCTGGTCGTGAGCACTTGGTCTATATGCTCTGGGGCGGCTATGCACGCTCGAAGGCGTACATGATTCCCAAAGACCGGAACCTCGTCCTGGAGTCCGTCCATCCTTCGCCGCTGTCGGCTAACCGCGGCGGCTGGTTCGGACAGCATCAGTTCTCTCGTTGCAACGACTATCTTGCGAGCAACGGCATTGAGCCTATACAATGGTAAAACGACATGAAGATCCCTCCTATTATTGACGTTGGCGGCATACTGCTGTCGTCCGACATACTGACAGAGCACTTCTGCTGTGACTATGAGAAGTGTCACGGCATCTGCTGCGTCGAAGGCGACGCGGGTGCTCCTGTAACGCTTGACGAGATTGCCGGCATGGAGGACGCCCTGGACACCGTCTGGACGGACTTGTCGGCTCAGGCACAAGCTGTCATCGACCAGCAGGGCGTAGCCTGCACCGACCGCGACGGCGACCTGGTGACCAGCATCGTCGGCGGCAGGGATTGTGTCTTCACCTGTTACGACGGCGACAACTGCCTGTGCGCCCTTGAGAAGGCCTTCCGTAACGGCAAGACGGGATTTTGCAAGCCCATCAGCTGTGCGCTCTATCCTATCCGTGAGAAACAGTTCAGCGATGGTACCGTGGCCCTGAACTATCATCGTTGGGCTGTCTGTGCCGATGCTGTCAGGAAAGGACGTGAGGAGCAGGTTCCTGTCTACCAGTTCTTACACGAACCCCTGATACGACGCTTCGGGGAAGCGTGGTATCAGGAGCTCTGCGAAGTGGCGGAGATGCTACTCGGTCAAGAGTAACCCCCGGATTTTTCTTTTAGAAGTGCAGTCGTAAGTCGACTCCTGCCTGCAGGGGGTTGCCCTGCTGGGCAAAGGTGTGGAGACTGCCTGTTGCCGAACTCTGAACGGCGAAGGTGTTGTACTTCGTTGCTGTGAGGTTGCGTCCCCAGAGGCTGATGACGGCCTTGCCCAGCGCATAGTCGACATGGGCACCAAGGGTGGCGTAAAGCTTCTGCGAGTAGCTGTTGGCCTCGTCCCAGTAAACCTTTCCCAGACCGGCAACGTTGGCACCGAAGGTCAGACGGCCGACGGTGTAGTCGGCAGCGAAGCTGAATGTGTGTTGCGGCACGAAGGGCACGTAGTTGTCCTTGTAGTCGACTGCCACGTTAGCGCCATCGACCTTCACGCTGTCAATGTACTCCTTGAACACGGCGCGTGTAAAGCCGTAGCCGGCTGTCCAATGCAGATGGTTGTCAAAGGCAGAACCGCGCAAAGACAGTTCCACGCCGCAACTGCTACTACGGCCGGCATTGACCATCATACGGCCGAACCCGTAGTTGCCGGCCATAACGGAGAGCTGCTGGTTACGGATTTCCATGTAGAAGCCGGCGAAGTCGGCCTGCAGTTTCCCATCAAAAAGATTCAGGTGTGCGCCGAACTCATAGTTCCATGACTCCTCGGGCTTGTAGCTGATGGTGCTGGCAATGTTGTCGTACTCGAGACCGCTGTGCTCGATGTCCATGTCGCCGCGGGCCGTCTGTGCGATGCCCTGCAGCTCGGTCTGGAGAATGTCGCTGAACATCTGGATGTTGTAGCCGCCGGCACGGTAGCCTTTCGAGACGGTAGCATATATATTACTATTGTGTTGGTCTAACCGGTAGCTCAGTCCCACCTTCGGCAACAGCTGCTCGAAGCTGTTGTGCTCCTTGTGGCTCAGCAACGAGTTCACGCTGGCCTTGACGGCAGTACCCATCACGTTCTCGTCGAGTGTCATCAGGGCACTTGTGTTGTAGTCGATAGACACCTGGCTGACATCGTAGCGCAGACCGAGGGTGGCTTTCAGTCGGCTGCCGATGTTAAAGGACGACTCGTGGAACATGGCGTAGTTGTCCTGGGGCGTGCGGAACAGACCGGGGATGGTGGCCAGTTTCATCGTGATGTGGCAACCGCCGGCACGGGCAATCATCGCCTCGGCAGCCTCCATGCCCATGCGTTTGGCCATCGCGTTCAGCATACCGTAGTAGGCGTAGTCCTCTATGGTCTTCGACAGATAGGCGTTCATGTCCGGGTCGAAGTAGACGGGTGCATCGGTACGCAGTCCCTGGTGTGAGTAGTAGGTACCAAACGTCCAGTTCCACAGGCGGTTGGGCTTGCTCTTCAGCGACAGTTCATGCGTCGTAGCGTTCATCAGCTGTGCCTGTTCCATGTGCATATAGTCGGCAGGCATATAGTCGATGTCCATCAGCATATCGTCCTTCAGGTATTGCCAGCTACCGGCATAATGGACAGTGGCCCAGTCGCCGGCATACTCCATGGTGAGACCCGTCGTCAGCATATGTCGCTGATAGTTTCCCTGACGGTTCGTAGCGGGGTCGGCTACATCGCCGCTGGCCTGGTCCAGCTCGCCGTAAGGGAAGCCGTTCTGCTTCACCCACTGATAGTCGGCCAGCAGTCCCAGAGTGAATCGGTCGGATGGCTGCCATGAGAGACGTATACGGCCGCCGGCCTCGTCGGTCTTGTCGGCACGCTCGCCGGTGGTAGTGTTCTCGAAGAAACCGCGTTGTCCGTCATAGAAAGCTGCCACGGCCAGTCCCAGAGAGCTGTTCAGCCGGCTGTAGTGTGCAACTTCGGCACGACGTGTGAAACCGGTGCCGATGCTGAGCAGGGCGTCGGTGCCCTGGTAGAACAAGGGGTTCTTGGTGTAGAGACGCAACAGTCCGCCTTCGCTGTTCTGGCCGTAGAGGGTTCCCTGAGGACCGCGGAGAACGTCGGCACGCTCCAACTGAAACATGGAGAAGTTGTGCATACTCTTGCTAATCAGGGGGATGTTGTCGACATAGACACCGACGGCCGGGCTGTTGACGCGGGAGCCGATACCACGGACATACATCGACGACGTGTAACGCGAACCGTAGGCCGGCATGACAAAAGACGGAACGTACTGGGACACGTCACGCAAGTCTCTCACGTTAAGATTGTTAAAGTCCTGAGTGCCGAACTGTGTTGAACTGACGGGCTGGTGGCGCAGCAGGTGCAAGTCCTTGGGTTGCGATACGACGACGACCTCATCAAGGTCTACGACACGACTACTGTCTGTCACCTCAGCGGCACGAAGACCTGCAAGGCAGAGGGAACAGACAGTAATCAGTAAAAATCTTTTATTCATATATCATCAATCTTGTGTTGTTTATTTTGCAGCTGCAAAGGTACGCCTTTTCTGTGAGACGTACAATCCTTATTTATAAGGAAATCACACAAGATTCATCTGCCGGAATAGTCGGCAGAATGGTTGGACGGCTGATTAGCCCACCTGACTGCCGGGCTTCACGTCCTTTGTCGTGGTCACCACGCTGAGGCTCTCGTCAGCATCTACGGCCGAGAGAATCATACCCTGACTCTCGATACCCATCATGGTACGGGGGGCGAAGTTGGCCACAAAGAGGATACGCTTACCAATCAATTCCTCAGGATTCTCGTAGAAGGCAGCGATACCGGAACAGATGGTGCGGTCTGTGCCAGAACCATCGTCGATGGTGAACTGCAGGAGCTTCTTGCTCTTCTTTACCTTCTGACAATCCTTCACCAAACCCACGCGGATATCGAGTTTCTCGAAGTCGTCAAACGAGCAGGTATCCTTGATAGGAGCGGCCTTGTAGGCAGCAGCCTCGTTGGCCTTCTTGGTCGCCTCCAGCTTATCCAGCTGCTTCTGGATAACCTCGTCCTCAATCTTCTCGAACAGCAGAGCAGGCTCGCCCAGCTGATGACCAGCCTCCAAGAGGTCGGTAGAACCCAGCTGCTCCCACTCGAAGTTGCTGATGTTCAGCATCTCGCGAAGCTTCTTGCTGCTGAATGGCAGGAATGGCTCGAAGGCGATAGCGAGGTTAGCTGTCAACTGCAAGCAGATGTTCAGGATAGTCTCGCAACGCTTTGGATCAGTCTTCCAAACCTTCCAAGGCTCACACTCTGTGATATAGCGGTTACCGATACGAGCCAGATTCATAGCCTCGAACTGGGCATCGCGGAACTTGAACTGCTCCAGCAGAGCCTCAACCTTAGCCTTTACATCCTTGAACTCCTCTAGGGCCTGCTTATCTACATCCTGCAACTCGCCACAAGTAGGAACTACACCGTTCCAGTACTTCTTGGTGA
>JAEEGI010012220.1_pt1 | contig 18395 bp, 9 predicted proteins | sample 8958751 | NCBI WGS metagenome assembly JAEEGI01 (sample SAMN16246545, study PRJNA631951) | gut metagenome | biome: gut microbiome; feature: rumen; material: KS-attached | host: Bos | place: Iran: Karaj | collected 2018-10 | reverse complement strand
CGGTGTTCATGTAGACATGATCGCCCGGCGTAGTGCAGCCACTCTCTGTCGAGGGCGCCATCACACCACGAATGTTGAAGCTCTCGCGATAACGGTCGTAAGGCGCATAGTCAAACATACTTTTCACGAAGAAGTCGCAATCCTTGATGAACTTGCCCATCTCGACCTGAGTGTAGCCCTCGGGAAGTATCACAACATCAACGGCTTTGGTGACATCCTGATTGCCAATCCATGCCTCGTAGACAGGCAGGTTGAGTTTGTCGTAATTGCGAATGAAATAGTCATCAGGACTGACGGTGAAGCGCATCCCTTCCTTGAGTTGGCCCTCCCAGGTCTTTTGACACAAGACGATGTCAATTTTCACCTTGGGGAAAGGCACAATGACCGACTCATCGAAGGTCTTGGTGACTAGCTTGGCCTCTTCGGTAGTCTGCCATTCGCCGTAAAGGTTTTGGTAACCTTTCGAAAACAGCAGATGATCCGTCCCTGCCTCATAAACCTTAACGATATAGCTACCAAATTCAAGGTTGTCGATGAGATTGGTCTTGGAACCGCTCCAATAAGGTTCATGGATCAGTTCCTTAAGTGAAAATATGGTCGTGGTGTGGTTGCCCGTGAGGCTGTAGTCGACGCGCAAGGAAGATTCCGTAAAATAGTGATCGAATTGTGCCCAGCCCAAACATGGCAGGAAGGCGAGCAAGAAAAAAAAGCTTTTCTTCATAGTCAATTTTCTGAATTCAAAATGAAATGGATTACAAAGTCAACCCACAAAACAGGAGCGAGTCTTACTCGTAGTACTCGATGGTGCGAGTTTCCTCAAATTCATCGGTGTTCTCCATATCAGCCAAAGTGACCTTTACCGAGCGACGGATCCAATTGCCATGACTGTCGAAATCGAGATTGCTGAATTCCGTGACAGACCAAAGGGGCAGTTCTTCATCCTCTTCTTCTTCAAAGCCACCAATATACTCATAGAGTTTCACCAAACGGCCTTCGGCATCATATTCGAATACGTTCTTCCATACCGTTCCTTCTTCATAGCCTTCGCTGCTAACCAATTGACCATCGTTCCAAGTAAGTTCCGACATTCCTTCCACGCCTGTAATGGATGCGATGCGGCCTTCCTCATCACGTTCCCACTTGGCAAACTCCAGAAATTCTTCATCCTCATCCACTTCGCGGTAGGCCTGCTCAATGGCGAAGGGGTCATAATCGCCAATACCAACCATATTGCCCTGACGGTCAAATCGGATGTCATCGCAACTCTTCACCGGACCTTGCAGCTCCCAAAATGTCAAATCGGGAGTAATGGTTACCGCTGCAGTTTCATTTGCGTCCTTCTTGTTTTGGCTGTTGTCGCATGAGCCGAAGACGAAGAGCATCATCATACATGCCGATAGCAATAGTTTGATGTTTTTCATGAATAATAAGTTTTTATTTATGATTGATTCCACAAAAGTAGTAAAAAACCATTAAACCATCAAAAAAAGCAGTATTTTTGCCATAAAATAAACACGATGTCCTCAGCCCAGTTATCCATCCGTAACCTCAAAGTATCCTTCAAACACGAAAGCCAATGGGTAGAAGCCGTGCATGGCATCGACATGGATGTGTTTGCTGGCAAGACATTGGGGCTGGTGGGTGAATCGGGTTCTGGCAAGTCGGTAAGCTCATTGGCGGTGATGCGCCTGCTCAATGAGAAAACAAGTCGTATCGAAGCCGACAGCATCCAAGTTGAAGGCGAAGAAATCAAAGGATTCGGTGAGAGCCAAATGGCCGAAGTGCGAGGCAAGCGCATTGCCATGATCTTCCAAGAGCCCATGACTTCACTCAACCCGGTCTATAAATGCGGCTATCAGGTAACAGAAATGATACGGCAACACGAAACTGTAAGTCGAGCCGAAGCAAAAAAACGGGTAATTGAATTGTTCAAGCAGGTGATGCTACCCCGTCCTGAAACCATCTATGACAGTTATCCCCATGAGCTATCGGGCGGACAAAAGCAACGCGTGATGATTGCCATGGCCATCGCCTGTCATCCCAAGTTGCTCATCGCCGACGAGCCAACCACAGCGTTAGACGTGACCGTACAAAAAGAGATCCTGAAACTACTGCGCCAACTGCAAGCTGAAACTGGCATGGGTATGATATTCATCACTCACGACCTTGGAGTGGTGGCCGAAATTGCCGACGATGTGGCCGTGATGCACAACGGCGAGATCCTGGAACGCGGCACGGCGAAAGACATTCTCAGCCATCCGCAACACCCTTACACTCAAGGGCTTCTTGCCTGCCGTCCACCTATGGACGTACGCCTCAAACGTTTGCCCATCGTCAAAGAGTTTCTCGACGGGCAATGGCAAGGCGGCAAAGAGCAAATCCTACACGACCTTCAAATTACAGCTGAGGAACGTCAGACACATCTTGAGCAACTTTACAGCCAGCAGCCACTCCTGCGTGTGGAAAACCTGAAAACCTGGTATCCTTTAAGGAAAGGCGTGTTTGGTCGTATCTACAATTATGTGAAGGCTGTTGATGAGGTAAGCCTTGAAGTCTTCGAGGGCGAAACTCTCGGACTCGTGGGGGAGTCAGGCTGCGGAAAGACCACGTTGGGGCGCAGCCTCCTGCGCTTGGCTGAGCCCACAGGCGGCAAAGTTTGGTTCAGTGGAACTGAAGTGACAGCGCTTGAGGGTCAGGCCTTACGCGACTTCCGCAAGCAGGCTCAGATCGTATTCCAAGACCCTTATTCTTCCCTGAACCCGCGCATCACCATCGGTGAGGCCATCGCGGAACCTATGCTGGTGCATGACATTGAAAAGGACAAGAAAAAATGCCGTACCCTAGTTTGCGACTTGTTGGAGCAAGTGGGGTTGCAAGCTGACCATTACGACCGCTATCCACATGAATTCTCGGGCGGTCAGCGACAGCGCATCTGCATTGCCCGCGCCTTGGCTGTCAACCCGCGCTTGGTCATCTGCGACGAATCCGTTTCGGCATTGGACGTATCAGTACAAGCACAGGTTTTGAACCTACTAAACCAACTGAAGGAAGAGCGGCATCTTACCTATATATTCATTTCGCACGACCTAAGCGTAGTGCGCTTTATGAGCGACCGTGTGCTGGTAATGTATAACGGAAAGCCCGTGGAAATGAACGATGCCGATAAGCTATTTGAGCATCCTCAAAACGACTACACGAAAAAACTGATTGCTGCATTGCCCGGGAGGCAGAAAACAAAATAGGCTGACGACGCTTGTCGTCAGCCTATCTAATTCAACAGAAGTGTGTTTTTCTTTCTTATTCTTCACGGTGTTTTTTGGCCACCATATATGCTGCGCCAAGACCGAAAAGGACAGCGATGCCACTACCAAGGGGAGCATCCTGGTTGTCAGATTCGCCGTGACCCGGAAGGCCAGGGGTCATAACACCACCAAAACGGTCACCATAGATACCCGATGTGGGTTCTGAAGCACCGCGTTGGAACAGACCGCCGTCGTTAGTGTTTGCAAAGGTCGTCAGGCCAAGGCCAAGAACGACTACGATTGTCAATGCTAATTTTTTCATCTTTATTAATTCAGTATTGATTATTTTGTTTATTCGATTATCTCTTTTACCTCTTTCGGGCTGCAAAAATAGTACTTTTTTCGATACGAAGAGATTTTTTTTGGAATTTTTTCTTACTTTTTTGTCTAATCGACTATGGCTGATAGCCTATGGCTTGCAAAAGCAAGCCATAGGCAGATGCCATTCTTCAATTTGCCTTCGCTCCAGTGTTGAAGACCAACGTTCTGGGAGTGCTGCTGGCGGAGTAGTACAGGTAGCCTTGACCGGGCTCCAGATTCTCGAAGTCACCGAACCAGCCCCATTCAGGATCGTATTCGATTTGAGCTGATGTGTTCTTGATCTTGTCACCTTCTTGGGCAAAACCAGCAAAGGCGTTATCGAGGCTGATGGCCACGTTGCTGGGGAAGCCAATCCAGTTCCAACCTTGATTGATTGTGATGGTATGGTTTCCAGTAATGGCGGGTGTGCCTTGCAGGGTCACCGTGCAGGGGGCGATGACATTGATTGCGTACATCTGCTCATTGGTCATTCCAATGTCGTCCAAGTCGCCGAACCAGCCCCACTCGGAATCGTATTCCGTGTTGACCAGACTGCTCTTGATCTGGATACCGTTCTCGCCGAGGCTCGCTTCAACAGCTTGGAGCATCGCGACGGGATCTTCAACCTCGACATAGGTGCTGAACCAGTTCCAGCCAGCAACCAGATTTGTCGTCTGGGTGGCAGTAGTAGCCTCTTCCTTCACATAGAGATAAACAGGTAATTGACTGGCTGAAATATAGCAATTGAAAAGCGGAGAACCGTTATTATAATTGAACTGCATCACATTATGTGTGTTACTGCCTTGGGCAACAAGAGTGAATTGAGCAGTTTCGTCATTAAAATCTACCCCCCACTCTCCATTGTCATCAAATTCAGCTTTGGTCTTCAGTTGATTCCCACTACTGCTGGCAGCATAGAGATAACCTTGGGAAGCTTCATTAGTATCATAAATAGATAAAGAAGTACCATACAAAGAACCATCACTATTTTTCAATGTTTTCCCATCATTCACTTCTCCGTTTTCATATACGGTGACAATAAACTCATGCACCTCTGCGGTTTCCACCATGGCAGTAGTACCGTTAACACTGATAGCTACGCCACCACGATTGTTGGTTCTCTGTTCACCCATAGCATAGTAATGGGTTTCTCCTTCGATTTCCTTACTACCCACAATGATGTAGGTCTTGCCTGATACAAGTTGTTCATAGTTCGTGACCAAGGTATAGGTGGCAGGCTCGAATGGAGCCACATATGCAGCCTGTGTAACAGTGACCACATCAGAAGAAATGCCAGCAAATAACACTTTACCCTCTTGAGGATCTTCAAAAACACCATTATAAAAGACAATGAAATAAGCCGTGCGAGCCTCCCCTTGGTTGGCTTCAACAATATAGTGAACATTATTGTTGGCATCAAACTCAACGGTAATCCAGTCGCATGTGGTCACAGACTGTTGTTCGTCGACAAAATAAATAGACAAGTCTTCAGCATAGTCATAGTCTTCAACATCGAAGTCAAAGTTTTGGTAGGTCACATTGATGTCGCCCTCACCGCCTTCAGCAGCCACTTCAATGTTATAAGTGTCAAGCAAGATGGCTGGTTCGGTGTTTTCCTCAATGCTGCCAATCATAGTATTGTAGTAGGTGCTGGAAGAAATGCCAACATAGTAACCCGTTACCTTGACTTGTTTGCCATCCAAAGCTGCGATTTCATCAGCGTTGAGAGGATAGGAAATACTACCAATGGCGGTTGTTGCACCTGTAATGTTGGTGATATTGTAGTGAGTGCCATTGACGGAAAGCGTGCCTACATATTGGACATAACTTGACAACTGGGCAGTTGAGGAAGAAGCTACCTGGGCATCCATATCGGCACCGCTCAGCACGGTGGGAGTTTCTCCCATATAGTTCGAATGCGTTACGTAAGAAATGGTTGTAGAACTATTAAATTCATACACTTTGCCATAAACAACGACGGGACCTGACAACTTCACCATGTCACCAATGTCATAATCGCCATATTCGAAATTATCGCCATAGTAATAATACACATAACCTGTGCCATCACCTAAAACGAAGCCCCTGTTGCTAATAGCCACGATAGTGCCTTGCACAGTATATGTGCCAGCTGCAGTGATGTCGGAAATGTTATCAATCGTATTGGGATTGGCAGCTTGTGTCACTGTAACATTCTTGGTGACTATCTGGTCCGTGTTGTATGTATAGGTAAGGGTAACGGTAGCGGTGCGAGGTGAAGCAGTGGTATTGGCCACGCAGGTGAAAGGAATTGTTGCGCCAACTGTACTTAAAGTAAGCCATTCACTTTCCGTAGCAGCGGTCAGAACGCCACCATTCACTGGATTTTCGATAGTGTATGCAATAGCACCACTTGTGGCATCGTATTCAATGCTGACATTTTCAGCAGTAATAGATGGATTGCTGCTAGCGATTTCTTCAATGCTACCCAGCATCGTGTTGTAATAGGTACTTGTGGAAATGCCAACATAGTATCCAGTAACCTTGACATACTTACCGTCCAAAGCCGTGATTTCTTCATCATTGAGCGGATAAGAAATGCTACCGATAGCGGTTGTTGCGCCTACAATGTCTGTAATGTTATAGTGGGTATCATTGATGGAAAACGTACCTTCATACTGGACATAGCTTGATAATTGTGGAGGTGTGGTAGAAGCCACTCGGGCATCCATCTGCTCACCAGTAAGTACGGTGGGATCCTCTGCAACGTAATTAGAGCTAGTTGCAGTGGTAATGGTAGTTGAGTTATTGAACTCATACACACCACCATAAACAACAACGGGACCTGCCAATTTCACCATGTCACCGATGTTGTAGTCGGATTGAGTGTAATCCTGGTTATAGTAATACACATAGCCCGTACCGTCACCAACAATGAAGCCTCTTGCGCTCTTGGCAACGATGGTGCCCTGCACAGTATAGGTACCAGCTGCAGTAATTTCGGAAATATTGTTAATCGCATTGGGATTAGCTGCTTGTGTCACAATAACATTAGCGGTAGTGGTTTCGCGGTTGTAAGTGTAGGTTAGAGTAACCGTAGCCGTACGAACAACTGAAGTTTGGTTTGCAGTGCAGGTAAACGAAATCGGGCTGGTGGTGCCTTGACCAAGGGTGAGCCAATCACCTTCAGTAACGGCTGCGCTCATCGTGCCGCCATCAACACCATTGTTAACGGTGTAAGCAATCGAACCAGACACGGCATCGTATTCAACGGATACATTGTCTGCAGAGATGCTTGGAGGAACCGTACCGCCAACCATTTTCTTGTAGAAAGATAACGCTGGACAAAGGTTAGTATTAATGTAGCCACGCCAATCTGCATTATTATAGATACTCAAATACCGAACAACATAAGTGTCTTTAGTCATTAAATAACTATCTGAGTTCATTTCAAATACTTTTCTATCCCCTGTTCCCACTCTCATATTGTTATTACTACTTGAGTTGGCTGTGGTATTGCAATACAGCCATGTCGTTGTGGAACCATACGGATAGAAAGTATATCCATTAGAGGCGTCACCACTGACAGTCCACTTGATATTCGAAGCCACCGAGCTAGTGATTTCGTTACCAGTTACAGTCACTGCAACTGCTGAAGGAGCACTACCAGTGCCGTTGTTATTCGACATGGCATAGTTGCTGCCATTGTTACCCACAATAACGAAAACGTCATCCTCGGTAAGGTCGGCGAGGTTGGCAATCACCCAATGTTCATCTCCAGAAACGATTTCTGTCCATTGGGCTGTCATAGTGACATTGCCATTCACGGTGTAATTGGCACCAGCTTCGTAGGTGGTGCTTCCATCGTTCCAACCATCGAAAGTATAATCAGTCTTGGTAGGTGCAGCAGCAAGGGTGATGCTTGTTCCAGCAGTAATACCAGTTACATTCTCAGGGCAACCGCTGGTACCGCCGTTGCAGTCGTAAGTAACTGTAAAGGTGGTAGGGACAGAGCCTCCTATAGTAACTACTATTTCAGTCATACGAACTTGGGAACTTGCTGACAGTGATATGTCTGCAGCACTTCCAATCCAAGTTCCTATATTGCCGGAATAAGAATATGAGCCTGTGTATCCTTCTGTCAGACTAAACTTGCCAGGACCATAGTTCGAATCGCCATTTCCTGTACAAGTCAATGCAACATTTGTAATATTGCCCACCGACGATGCAATAGTCATGGCAGTATTGGCATAGCAACGATAATTGTCTGTACGACTCATCGTTGACATTGAAACGGTGATACCATCTTTTGTAACAGAGGTCTCACCCGTGTCAGCTCCCGCGGTAAATGTTACCGTCGTTTGTCCCCACATCCCCATTGGAATGGCGAGGAATGCTAGCAGCGCGAAAGCTGCCGCAAGGATTGTAAATTTTCTCTTCATCGTGTCTAATGTTTTAATTATTTGAAATTTAATTGTTCGATTGTCTTCTTTTAACTGCAAAGAATGTAAATTTTTCCGATGCAAATATATGGATTAATTAGATAAAAGACAGCCTAGAAAGGAAGCTTTTTTGCATTTTTTTATCAACGAATGTTGATAACTTTATTCGGAGCTACACAAACAAAAATATCAGGGACGGCGCAATGCACCGTCCCTGATGGATAAATTACTGTGTGTGACAAACTTACTTCAACAGCACCTGAGGTCCCATGTTGTAATAGATATCAACAGGAATACCGGCAGCATTCACACGGTCGAGGTCGGCTTGCAACTCGGGTTTGATGACACTCATTTCACCCATCCAAGCCTTGGTGGCTTCATAGTCACCATCGCCCTGGTGCTTCAAGATATCGCCAGCGAGTTTCTCAACAGCCACTTTCATCTTTTCAAAGTCGATGGCATAGCGACCATCCTCATTGCGAACAAAAGCACCTTCGTTTTGGAAGTAATTGAAGGTAAGCATATTGGCCTTACCATGGGCACTGGCAGCACCAAAACGCACCGAGCGGAAGATGCCCGCCATGAAGGTGGTGTAGTTGTCTTCCATCGTGGTGTTGGTATACTCACCCATCTCAGCCAATTTGGTCACGAGATAGAGGCCCAACACGTCGGCCTTAGCTTCCTCGAGGGCATTATATTGGTTGCCCAAAGCCTCGCGGACTGTACCTTTTCCATTGATAGTGTTCTTAATGCCCATACCATGAGCGGTCTCGTGGAACATCACGTTAGCAAAGAAGGCATCAAACTTGATGTGCTCCATCGACTCGGGAGTCATCAATTCCTTAGAAATAGGTTCCAGGATCTTGTCGAACTTGGCCTGCATGGCGTTCTTGAGCTGAAGCTTGCGGGTACCACGTTGCAACTGCACACGTTCATCGTTAGGCAGGTTGATGGCGATGGTCTTGCTGTTAGCGTTGCAGTCACCAGCATAATAAACCACATCGTAAGCGGCCAAGTCAACATCGCTTCCAGGCACTTCTTTTTTATACTCGGCAGGCACAGGCAGTTGCTTCTGCAACTCGGGCACAAAGGCAGCATAACGAGCCAATTGTTTGGTCCACTCCTGATCCTTAATGAGAATGAAGGCTTCGTGAGAGGCTTTGATACCATAACGAGCGTCAGTGTAGTTCTCGATGGGACCAATCACGAGGTCCACATTGTTGTTGCGGACATCCATCCACTGCATGTCACTCTCGAAATATTCATCTGTGCGCAGGGCCTTGGCACGAAGGCGCAGGTACTCGGCAAATTCTTCATCGCCAGCGAGTTCTGAAGCATCGTCAAGCAAAGAAGCGGCTTTTTTGATTTGCTGCTCAAAGTAGTCATGATACCACACGCACTTCAGATTGCCGTTCTCATCACGGACAATCATGGTGTATTGGCTGGTCTTGTTCGGGTCATCAAAGGCATTCCATTCCTCTTCTGTCATATCGGAGGGATAGAATTGTGCTCCAGCTGGTTTCGGACCAATACCATCAACAAAAGGTTTGTTGCCATCGAGGCCGTCCCATGGACCGTAGGCGATGGTGGCCAGTTTCTTGATGTCGGCATTGTCTCCGATACGAGCCATTAACTCTTCCTTTTCACCGTAGTTTTCATTCCAGAAAAGGCCGTCCATGATGTCGGCGGCTTCGAAGAGCAACTTGAGCATCTCACGCTCATTGTCACTGAGATGGCTGATGTCGGTTGTCAGGGTGTACTCTGCGTACTTGTCTGAAAGATGGGTTGTTTGTTCTTGAACAGGCTCTTGGGGCTGCTCAATCTTCTTGTTTCCGCAAGCAGTAGCAACAATAGCTACCACGGCAACTAATGCTAAGTACTTAATTTTCATAATGTTTATTTTAAATTAAACTATCTCTTCTTTTATTATAATTCTCTACAAGAATAGAGTTACTTCACTTGGCTGCTCCATCCCTGAACGGGATTTTGTCAGCAACCAACGGCACGCGAAATTACCAAACGGAGGATTTCGGAAGTGCCTTCACCGATTTGAAGGATGCGTTGGTCGCGATAGAAACGCTCCATGTCAAATTCCTTCAGCAAGCCGTGACCACCCATCACCTGAACTGCATTGTCACAGACCTCAGCGGCCACTTCTGAGCAATACAATTTGGACATTGCGGCTTCCTTACCGAAGGGACGGTGTTGGTCTTTCAACCAGCATGCACGATAAAGCAGATTCCTCGCCGCCTCAATCTTCATGGCCATATCGGCCAACTTGAAACTCACTGCCTGGAATTTGCAGACAGGTTTTCCAAATTGCACGCGTTTCTTGGAATAATCCAAAGCCATCTCGTAGGCACCCTGCGCGCAACCCAATCCCATGGCGGCAATGGATAGACGTCCTGAATCAAGGGTGGCAAGCATGAGGTGAGAGCCTTCGCCTGGTTGGCCCAAAATGCAATCCTCAGGAAGTCTCACATCGTTAAAGATCAGTTTACCCGTGTTGGAGGCACGCCACATCATCTTGTCGTGCATGGGCGTTTGGGTAAAGCCCTCTCGTTTGTTCTCGACCAACAAAGCAGTAAATTCCGGTTTGCCATCTTTTTCGCCTGAAACGGCTTGCACGGTAGTACCCAAACTAATCGGTGTAGCGCTGTTGGTGATGAATATTTTGGAGCCGTTAAGATGCCAAAATGTGCCGTCAAACTTGGCAGTGGTCTTCGTACCACGCGAGTCACTGCCTGCGTCTTCCTCAGTTAAGCCAAACCCCCATAGACGGTCTTTACATAGCTGAGGCAAATACTTGCGTTTCTGTTCCTCTGTACCATAGTCCTTGATAGGTCCGATACCCAAAGAGTTGTCGGCAGCGATGGTGGCAGCGGTGGAGCCGTCAACGCGGGCGAGTTCCTCCACAGCAATGATATAGCTCAAGTTGTCAAGTCCCTGACCTCCATATTCTTTCGGGACGGTCATACCCAATAGACCAAGTTCAGCCATCTTGAGGGTCAAGCCCACATCGAAATGCTGGTCTTCGTCGTTTTGGCGGGCGACAGGTTTCACTTCTTGTTCGGCGAAGTCGCGCACACGCTGGCGGAGGGCTTCCTGTTCTTTAGTGAGATCGAAGTTCATTTATTATTCAAAATTTAAGATTCAAGATTCCAACTCTAAAAGTTGCATTTTATTATCCACCATTTGGCCCTCCTCAACAAAAACTCGCTTCACTTTGGCCTTTCCGGCAGCAACGATATTATTCTCCATCTTCATGGCTTCCACAACCATCATAATCATACCTTCATTCACTTCATCGCCTTCCTTGACATTGATTTTCACCACTTTGCCAGGCATGGGCGACGCCAAGCGGGATTTATCATTCACAGATTCCTTGCAGGCATAGTCCATAGTATCATTCAATTGGTCGGTACGAAAACAAGTGAAATTGAGACCATGGAAATTAACGATGGTCTTTTGTTCATCATTAACAGAGCAATACACTATTTCAGTTCGGCCATTGAGCATGATTTTCAACTGATTATGCTCATATTGGATAAACTCTACCGAAAAAGGCATCTCCCCTACCTTTCCTATAATCCTACCTGCTTCGGCAGCGCTAATGCTGACAGGAATCTTTTTACCTTCCACATCAACGGTCAATTGCATGTGGTAACGCCAATAGCCAATTTCCTCCCAAACATTCTTTGGGTGCTGCTCGACATGCTTCTTGCAGAAATCGTACATTAGGAAAGCGACCACTATATCATTGACATTCTGGGCATTTCGACTATCTTCCAAAGCCTGAATCAAAGTCTCTTGATGAGTTGCGCAGAAGGAAGTATCAATTTTATTTTCAATAAAATCCTCATTTTTTATCACCTCCCAAAGATAGGCTTTGTTGGTCGTAAGTCCTTGGATGATGAACTCTTTCAAAGCATGACGTGCAGTCTCAATGGCACTCTGACGGGTTTTTCCGTGACAGCTTAGTTTGGCAATCATTGGGTCGTATGCCTCAGAAATTGAGCAGTTTCCATCAATGCTACTATCCACCCTTGCACCACGCACCTGTGGCTCATGGTAAGCCGTCACCTTGCCTGGTGTAGGCAGGAAGCCATTAGCAGGATCCTCGGCATAGATACGCAACTCTATGGCATGACCTTGAGGTTGGATAACCTCTTGCGTCCAGCCCATCTCCTTCCCTCTCGCAATGCGAATCTGCTCTTCCACAATGTCGATACCCGTACGCATCTCAGTGACAGGATGTTCTACCTGAATGCGTGTGTTCATCTCCAAGAAATAGAAATTCAAATTCTTATCAACAAGGAATTCTACTGTACCTGCGTTACGGTAGCCAATGGCTTTGCACAGCTTAACAGCAGTTTCACAAATCTGTTGACGTTTTTCCTCCGTCAGTGTTGGTGAAGGTGATTCCTCAATGATTTTCTGGTAACGACGTTGTATGGTACATTCACGCTCATGCAAATGAATAACATTACCGAAATGGTCAGCCAAAACCTGAACTTCGATATGTCGCGGGCTCTCTATATATTGCTCAATAAACACCGTGCCATCTCCGAAATATTTTTCCGCTTCACGTGAGGCGCGTTCCATCTCTTGCTTCAGATTCTCCATTGCCCAGACAATATGCATGCCTTTGCCGCCGCCGCCTGCCGCCGCCTTGATTAAAACAGGATATGGCAACGTGTCGGCCATCTGCAAAATCTCATCTTGGTCACCCATCATTCCAAAGGTGACGGGGATACCATGTTTGATGGCCACCTTTCTTGCTTCTATTTTATTGCCCATCAACCGCATAGACTGAGCATCAGGACCAATAAAAATCAAATTGTTGGCTTCGCAGGCTTCAACCAGTTCGGGACTTTCAGAAAGGAATCCATAGCCAGGATGAATGGCATCGACGCCAGCATCAAGCGCTGCATCGATGATCTTTCGCACATTAAGATAGGTATCCTTCAAAGCCCCACCACCCAAGGGACAAGCCTCGTCGGCCATACGACGATGCAAGGCATTGGCATCGTTGTCGGCAAAAACCGCCACAGAAGCAATATGCAATCTGTGCAAGGTCTTGATGACGCGTACCGCTATTTCGCCACGGTTGGCAATCAGTACTTTATTGATTTTTTTACTGTTCATATTGCAATTATGACCCCGCAAATATACAAAAAGAAAGACAACCTTTACAGATTGTCTTTCCTTTTTATTTGTTTTGCCGTTGCAACGGCAAAGTCAAATTAGTACACCAAGAACTTCACGCTGGCGGTGCTGCCACCCTGGTTGAGACGCAGGATGTAGGAACCGGCGCTGAGGTTTTCGGCATTGAAGCTCACCTGATGCTCACCTTCTGCAAAGCGGCCCAAGCCTTGGTTCATCACCATGCGGCCAGTCAAGTCAAAGACTTGATAGCTGACATTGCTGCTTTCATTGAGGTTGAAGCTAAGGGTAGCTTGGCCATTGACCGGGTTAGGATACATGGTCACGTCAACTGAAGCCACGGCAGGATTCTCAGGTACGTTGGCGCCGCTATATTTCTTGTAGTTCTCGCAGCGGAACATTCCCTTGCCATAAGTAGCGGCATAGATGATGCCTGTGTTGTGAACGCCAGGATACACCGTAACAAAATCGCCTTCATCAGTCACTTTGACAGTCACTTCGTCTTCGTGGAAGAGAATCTGTTGCTTGAGTTCCATGACTGGCACTTCGCCCATGATAAAGCCATCATAGTTCCAAGTGGGGTTATTGATATTGTCGGTTCTATAGATACCGCGTTCCGTACCCAGAATCACATCACCTGTTTCCATTTCAATCAATGAAGAATAAACCGGCATCTTAGGCAGGTTGGCTTGCTTGCTGACAAAAGTAGGTTCATCGGCCATAGCGTTGTTGGAATAGAACACATAAGCGTCGTTGCCATAGTTACCGCAAGTCACAACCACATTGTTGTTGTTGCGTGGGTCAACGCTGACTGAGGTAACGCACTGTCCGTCGATGGGAAGGATGATTTCAGTGGTTGTCACAGCAAAGAGTGAATCTGTAATGGAGCCCGAAGTGGCATCCAAAACGGTGTTAAGGCCAGAGACACGGAATAATCTGCCGCCCTTCATACCCACGAACATGTGGTTGCCATCGGCAGTAAGAGCCATGCTAAGAGGTTCACCAATGAAACCAGAGTGAGGCTTATCGGCAACTTTGTACCATTCAGCTTCCACGTCAAACTGGAGGGGCGTACGGGTCATGCTAAGAGCATCCGTGAAGGCAACAAAGAAGGTGGCAGTAATAGGATCATGCACCTCGATTGAGTCGCCAGCGGCCAAAGGAGCCGTAAGTGTATAGTGGAAGGGGAATTTATTGCTACCCACAACCATCACCTCGGTACCACTCGGAATGTCTTCATCAGTCTCGTTGAAGAACCAAGCAGTTTCAGGATTCAGCTGATTGTTGTATTTCTCATGAAGCAGGATAGGCAAACGGAAAGAAGTGGTGCTCAAGCCCAACGTTGAGCTGGAGGTAAAGTTGGTCGACACCCAGTCTGCGCCAGCAGTCTCGGTACGTTGCATACCACCACCTTTGTAAGTGACGAAGAACGTGTTGGGGTTAAGGAAGGAAATGGCGCAAGAACCTGCATGGGAATCATCATCGAAAAGACCCATTTCGGCACCTGTAGGATTAATCCAAATACCAGTATTGATCGTATTGGCATTTTCATCGCCTTCAATCAGTACTGTGCCATGGTCAAGGCCAGCAGCCAAGATGCGGGTGTCCTTACCTGACATAGCCACATTAAACATACGAGTGGTCGGATAGTTGCGGTTGCAGTTGCTGAAAGTGAATCTGCCTGTGCCTTTGTAAACACCACCATCCGTACCAATGTAGCATTCTTGACTGTTGTTGGGGTTAAACACCATGGTATGGAGACCAACGTGGATGTACTGCTGTTCGGGATCGTCAATAGTCGTTTCCATAGTGACTTGTTGGGCGAGATAGAGTCCACCATCGGCTGGTTTCTCAAGTTTCCACATATAATAGCCTAACACATACAAAATATCTTCGTTATCGGGGTCAACAACAATGGCGTGATTGTAAAGGCCAAAACCGCCATACAAATCATGACCTTGACCAGAAGAAACGCTGGGGAATGCGACGTTCCAAGTTTCACCCTTATCATTTGAAACAAAAACGCCAGTGTGCTTGCCAGAACCATCGACGCATGCCACATACATGACATTTTCGTTGGAAGGTGCAATAGCGATGTCTACCAAACCAGCAGGTTGAGGAAGGAGGCTATCGCCTTGCAGTGAATTAGTGGTGCCCGAATGGCAAACCAGGTTGTTAACATCTTTGCCGATATAAACCTGATTGTCGACAACAGCAACGATGGTGTTGTCTTTGGCGACCTTCACGGAAATAGCTTCGCCTTCAACAGCGCTAGTCCAGTTTTGACCTTTGTCGTTTGAGCACATCAGGCCTTCGTCGGTGGCAGCCAGAAGCAGATTGCCAGCAATGGCCAAATCATTGATATAAAACCATCCATCAGTGGTTGGGGCCTTTACCAATTGGAACTCATCGTTGGTGAGAGTGTAAAGACCAGTGCCGATGAAGCTGTTATCATAGCCTTGTTGGCTGAGACCGTTGTGCTCAATATTGTTGTTACCGTCACCAGTACCAACATAAATCACACCATCAGCATCTTGAACCATGCAGCTGACCATCAAATCGAGGCCACCCACCTGATGCCAAGTAATGCCGTGGTTATAAGTCTTGTAGACGCCACCGCCCTTTGAGCCGATGTAAACTACACCAGTCTGATGGCCTTCGTAAAGCCTGTTGTCGTAAACAACAGCGGTGGTCTGACCACCCATGTTGTCAGGACCCATGCTAATCCAATAGAGTGGGTCATCAGATGCATCTCTCGTTGCCGGAGCCTGCATAGCCTTGAGCATGTCGGCGGGATCAATCAAGCCCGTCTTTTGGTTAGCACGAAGGCTACCCATAAAGCTCTCCGCATTCATTGTGGGTTGCGTACGCGGCACATAGTGACCGCCCTGGTCAGCGATAACTGACTGACCTAAGATCATGATTACCAGAAGTAAACTGAAAGGTAAAAATCTCTTTTTCATATTACGAAATTTTAATTAATCCTCTATTTTACATGTGTTTTGACACTTTTTCACTTTAATATGGTCTGCAAATATAGGACATTCTTTCAAAGAAAATACATTTTGAGGAAAAAAATTTCATTTTTTTCTCAAAAAAATCATTTTATACCCTGTAAAGGGTCAGAAAGATAGCATTTTATCCACTTCAAGCCATCCTACGCTTCCATTGGCAATCCTAACCTTGTTCCATCCATCTGACGATTCCAATACCGTTACTTTAGTGCCTTCGTGCAGCACAAAGAGGTCGACACTGGCCGTGTTTGGTGAACTTTTCACGGTCACAGTCGGTGCCATGATGATGGCTTGGTCTTTGGTCTCATAAGCACGTTTCTGCTGTGCGGCAAAGACCACAGACAAAACAAAAGCAAGCAGAAACACGACACCTGTAAAGAAACCCAACTTCCTAACCCCAATCTTGCGCGAACGCAGGAACAAAAACACCGAAACCAGCAGCAACGCAAAAAGAACAATGGAACACCATGCCCATTGATTGCCAGAAAGCAATGCTCGAGTATTGCACCATACTTTGACAACAAAAGACTGAGGTACAGGCTCTATCTTATCCACAATAGCCTGGTTGGCAATAGCAAGGTTGATTTGCACATCCTCGTTTGAGGGATCAAGTTTCAAGGCTTTTTCATAATAGTAAATCGCCATGGGATACTCGTGCATTTTATAATAGGTGTTGCCCATATTGAAATAGAGCGGCACAGACTCCACGTCCAACGTAAGAATCTTTTCGTAGAGCTCCTTGGCTGAATCATAATTACCCGCATTGTAGGCGGCATTGGCCTGTTCAAACCAAACGTCACCGTTTTCCTGGGCATGCGCCTTGCCCCAACCCATCACGGCGAGAAAACATATTAATAATAAGGTGTATCGTTTCATTTCTGCTTTCCTTTCCTTCTTTATAACACTTTTTCCGCTTTTGAAATCACGTCGATGCCGCGTTGGTAGAGGTCGTCCATCTTTTCCTCGGCATTGCCAGGGGCAAAGCGGGCAAACTCACAGCTGTTAAGCGTATCGACAAACTGTTGCGTCAATTCATCGGGCACATTCTTGGCTTTCATGGTCTCGCTCACGGTGTCCATCGACAACTTGGAGCGTTCAATTCCAGTCTTGTCAGCAATATAGCCCCACAAGGCCTGCGACATCTCAATGTAGAACTTCTCCTGGTCCTTGGCCTTCAAGTACTGGTAGGCGTTCTTCAGTCGACTACGGGCCACCTTGTCGGCCTTACGATTGCGGTTAGCGGCCGTATCCTTGGTCAACTGCTCGCGTTTCTTCAAGACAAACAACAAGATAATAAAAAGCACCAACAGGGCGAGCAACGCCACATAATAGGCAGACGAACCAAAGAACACCATGCTTGTGGGTTTCAAATGGGCATCACCTGTCATGATATGGCGCACATCACTGCCCAAATACTTGATATCTTCTTGGTTGGAGGCGTAGATGCCACCGCCATCGTCAGAACCTGCGCCTTTCTCCACCTTGATTTCGTAAGGCTCCGACTGCAACGTCTGATAGGTTTCATTCGCAGGGTTGAAATAGGAGAACTCCACAGCAGGGATGGTGAAGCTGCCTGCGCGACGAGGAATCACCAGAAACTCAGCTTTTTTCGTTCCCGAAAGTCCATTGGAAGTAGGATTCACCGACGTCGTGACCTTGGGGTCATACACCTCAAAATCAGGCGGGAAGACGGGCGTAGGCATCTGTAGCAGCTCCACATTGCCAGTGCCCGAAACCGTCAAAGTCAAAGTGAAGGCTTCGTTCGTGCTCAGTTCGGTCTTGTCGATTTCAGACTTGAAGTTATAATTACCCACTGCACCTGCAAACGAAGCAGGCTTTCCGTTTTCGGGAAGGCTCTTCACCTCCAGTGTAAGGGTTTGCGACGTCAGTTCTTTCTTCACATTAACAATGTTGCGATTGAAAAATGGATCGTTGAAGAAAGCCTCAAACGGGTCCATGCTACGCTGGCGGTTGCTCTCCGTCCTGACTTGCGCGACACATTCGATAATCATCGGGTCGATGGTGAGCTTGCCTGCACGCTGCGGAACAATCACCGTTTTTTGAACCTCTGCTGTAGTATATTCGATGCCATTGATATATTCGGAGTTTTGACGCAACGAATTGGAGTTATCGGAAATATCCTTCGTCCAAAAGCCTGCGTATGAAGGCATCCGCTCCACCGAAAGCGACGA
>JAEEGI010012219.1_pt1 | contig 18396 bp, 15 predicted proteins | sample 8958751 | NCBI WGS metagenome assembly JAEEGI01 (sample SAMN16246545, study PRJNA631951) | gut metagenome | biome: gut microbiome; feature: rumen; material: KS-attached | host: Bos | place: Iran: Karaj | collected 2018-10 | reverse complement strand
GGATCCGATAAATCCGGTAACGCCAGGTGTGTTTCGTACGACATACCATGCCTCATCGGTCATGATCATTTCCACAAACAGATAACCCGGGAAGATATTCTTGACGACTTCTTTGGATTTGTCGTTCTTGATTTCGATCTGCGTCTCTTCGGCGACGACGATACGGAACAGGTTTTCCGAGATGCCCATCGTTTCCAGACGTTTTTCCAGGTTGTCTTTTACTCTGTTTTCATGACCGGCATAGGTATTGACGACATACCACTCTTTTTTACCGAGCTGTTCCGTCATTACAATACTCCTATCGCATTCAGCAAGGCGGAAATGACAGCCAGGCATAAAGCGAAGAACAGAACGAAGAAACCGGTAAAAATGATTACCTGAACGGAATTGCTGAATAAATCTGCTTTTTTAGGCCAACGGATCTTCGAGATTTCTTTCCAGATGGCGCTTAAACTAAACCACTTCATATTGCCTCCCTATTTGGTCTGCTTATGCAGCGTGTGTCTGTTGCATTTCGGACAGTACTTCATAAGCTCGATCCTTTTTGAACTGTTGTTATGGAATGTCACATAATTGCGTGACAGACATTCGGAGCAGGTAAGAATTATCTTTTTCTTTTCTTTCATAATTCCTCCTTCAACGTATATAAAAAGTTATCTCTTGATAACCTCTTATAATATACTAAAAAACATTTGAATAGTCAATAATCGATGGCTCTGAATCTGGTATATTTCTCACCCAGTCGATTGGCCCAGCGTTCCGGATAGAAATCGCTGTAGCGATAGATCCCTCGCTGGCGTTTCCGTTCGAAACGTTTTCCATGACACCAGATCAAGGAAGGAAGTCCGATCAGCGGGAAATACAAAGGGCCCAGGATGCAGGACTGTATCGTGTGCCCGTATTCATGGGCTAGAATATCGGTCGAAGGATAGCCTAGAAAGATGAACATCCCGATCGATGCCGAATCGCGGCGTTTCCATAAGGAAACATAGGCATTCTGGAAGCGGAATACCGGATAGCGATGCCGGATGCAGTATCTGAATACAAGATAACCGATGGCATTCTGAATGATGCCCCAGGTAAGCTGGAGAAATCGGTAGATTTTGCGGTTATTCATTGAAAAGTTTCTTCAGATTGACATCGAACGGCGGATAGATGATGCCTTTCTCGGTCACGATACCGGTCAGGAGCTCATGATCGGTCACATCGAAGGAAGGATTGTAGCACTTTACTTCCGGCAAAGCCATCGGTTTGGCATACCACATGTTTTTGATCTCATCGGGATCTCTTAATTCGATATGGATGTGATCGCCATCCGGACAGTTCATGTCGATGGTCGAACTCGGACCCAGCGAATAGACGGGAATGCCGTAGTGTTTCGCAAGAATGGCCACACCGGAAGTGCCGATCTTATTGGCGGTATCGCCGTTTGCCGCGATACGGTCGCAACCTACGAAACAGGCGTTGATCCATCCGTTTTTCATGACGATGGAAGCCATATTGTCGCAGATCAAAGTCACATCTACCCCTGCTTTCTGCAGTTCGTAGGAGGTCAGTCTGGCTCCTTGCAGCAGCGGCCTGGTCTCATCCGCGTAGACATGCAGATTCATCCCTCTGGCTTTCGCCAGCAGGAAAGGTCCCTGCGCGGTGCCGAAAGAAGTCGCCAGCGGACCCGCATTGCAATGTGTCAGTACGCCATCACCGTCTTTCAACAGCGATAGCCCGTATTCGCAGATCTTCAGACACATTTCGATGTCTTCGTTATGGATCGCGATCGCTTCCTGTTTGAGCAGTTCGACGATCTCTTTGACCGGTTTCTCCTTGTTTGCTTGGACGATTCCGTCCATCCTGCGCAATGCCCAGGAAAGGTTGACCGCCGTCGGCCGGGAAGAGTTCAGGTACTCTTTATTCCTGATAAAGCCTTCATAGAACGAAACGAATTCTTTCTCCTCATCCTTTTTTGACAGCATATACATCGCATAGCCGGCGAAAATGCCGATGGCAGGCGCGCCTCTGACTTCCAGTTTCTTGATCGCCTGATAGGCATCCTCCAGGTTGTCTATGGATTTATATATCAGTTCATTCGGCAATCTGACCTGGTCGATAATGATGACGCTCTGATCATCGTCCGCAAGCCGGATATTATCCGTGATCGCCACGGATTCCATTTCCGCTTTAGTCTTGCTTAAACTGGCTTGGATGCTTGACATAGAAGTCCTCCTTTTCTTTCAGCGTCTTCAGCTGATGATGTTCAGGATCCTCGACAAGTTCATAGATATCTTTGAATATATTGTCCCAGCTGAAGAACGCATCAGGATCGGCATTCAGATAGTCGCATGTCTTTTCCGTTCCGGACGGAACGACCGGATGCGACAGCACGGTAGCGACCCGGATCATATAGAAAGTATCGATCAGGACCTGTTTCGCATGATCGATGTCATTGGAATTCTTGGACCAGTATTTCGAGGCGTTGCGGATATAGGAATCCAGATCGTTGATGATCTGATGCAGCTCGAAACGGTACATGTGTCTTTCATAATTGAGTATCGTTCGCTCCGCATCCGCTTTCAGCTGCGGAGATACTTCGCCATAAGGCAGAATGCCATCGAAATACTTCTGAGCCGCATAGAAAGCGCCTCTGACCATCCGGTTCAGGACATTGGTAAAGAGGTTCCCTTGTGCAAGGACGGGATCCGGTTCGTTTTCCGGAGCCTCAGGATTCAGCGGTTTCGGCATGAAACTGACCGATTTATTTCCCAATGCCAGGGACAGGAAATGGGCTCTCAGTTGTTCGGCGGTGTAGTATTCCAGCAGATCCTGCGCCATCGGTGGCTTGATCGAACCCGAAGAGGATGCTTTCTTATCCAGGAAAAGGATATGGTGATTCGCTACGAGCGTTGTAAGCTGCAGCTGTCCCTCTTCCGGATTTATCTTAAGATCCTTGCTTCCTTGCTGGGCCATCCACAGAGGCATCTGAGCGACACCATAGAAATAAATGTTATCCTGTCCGATGAACTGATAAACCATCGCATCTTTGCTAGCCCAGTAGTCCAGATATCTGCTCTCATCAAGCCCTTTTCTCTTGAGATAAGCTTTCGTGAAGGAAATCGGCGCCCACAGGCTTTCCGGCCAGACCCAGATGGTCAGACCGTCCGTCGTACCATCCAGTTCAGGACATTTCACGCCCCATTCGATGTTGCCCGTCAATCTCAATGGAACAAGCGTTTTGCCTGTACGGTAACGGATATTGGCGTTGGAAAGGATCGGACAGGCGATCTCTCTTTGCTTCAGTGTTTCAAACGAAACGATAAAGCTTCCTTTTATGTTTTCCAGATCCGAATTGCTATGTTCAGGCAATCGGGATTCGATCTCCTTGTACTGAGCGAGATATTTTTCCTGGATGTAAATGACAGGTTTTCCCAAAGATTCTTCCATCGTTTCCGCAACGATGCGTCTGACATACGGCTTCGTCTTGATGTCTGCGACATATTCTTTCAGCAGATCATTGAAATCCGTCAGACGGAAGTACCAGTTCTCGACATCGCGCATTTCAGGAGTTTCTCCTGATAGCGTCGATTTCGGATCGATCAGTTCTTCCGGCATGTACTGATGGCCTAAGTCGCATTCGTCGGCATAGCCTTTCTCCGACTGGCAGTTATCGATCGGGCATTTGCCTACGACCTGTCTGCCGTTGAGGAAACAGTGGTATTTCGGATCATAGAACTGTTTGGTGACCATCTTATCCAGCCATCCGTTCTCGTACAGTTTCGTAATGAATTCATTCGTCTCCTGCTGATGTACATCCCTGGTATCCCCCAGCCCCGAAGCGCCGAAGATATCCAGGCTGATCTCATAATTCTCCAGCGTCTTTTTCTGCGTCTGATGATTCTCATTCACATAATCCTCGATCGTTCCCTGAAAACCTTCTTCATCGACTTTCTTTCGATAGCCTTCCGCGATCGGCGAACCGTAACAGTCGGTTCCCGATACGAAAATGACGTTTTCTTTGCCGATGCGGTCTCTCAGGAATCGCGCAAAAACATCCGCATGCACATACATGCCACCGATATGACCGAAGTGCAGCGTTTTATTGCCATAAGGCATGCCGCCGGTAATGACGGCTCTTTTTGGGAATTGTGGACGGTCCATAGATCTACCTCTTTCTTTACAAGTCATAGTATAGTTTAAACTCGACAGGATGCGGTTTGGAATTGATCTCGGAAAGATCTTTTCTCAGCATCTTCAGCCAGTTGTTCAGAAGTTCCTGAGGGAAAACATTTCCTGCAAGCAGATAATCGTGATCTTCTTCCAATGCCGCCAGCGCTTCTTCCAGGTTCGTTGGAAGATGTTCCAGATGCGCCTTTTCTTCTTCGGAAAGATCATAAAGATTGAAATCGAACGGTCCCCAGTTGCGCTGATATGGATCGATCTTATTGATGATGCCATCCAATCCGGCCATCAGGATCGCCGCATAGATGAAATAAGGATTCCCCGTAGCATCGGGATTGCGCAACTCGAAACGCACGCTTTCTTCGCTCTTGGCGTAGCTTGGAATGCGGATGACCGCGCTTCTGTTTGCGGAAGCGAAGCCGATCGTGACCGGGGCTTCAAATCCGGGAACCAGACGCTTATAGGAATTCGTACTCGGGTTGCAGAATGCGCACAGTGACCTCACATGTCTGAGCAGTCCGCCGATGAAATACAAGGCTGTCTGCGAGAGATTCGCATAGTTTCCCTTTTCGTAGAAAACATTCTTTCTATCTTTTCTCAGAAGCATATGCACATGCATGCCGTTGCCTGCTTCGTCATAGATCGGTTTCGGCATGAAGGTAGCGCTCAATCCATTGGAAGCGGCGATATTCTTCGTCAGATACTTGATCATCATCGTATCATCCGCCAGTTTCAGCATGTCTTCCAGTTCCACTTCGATTTCCTGCTGACCGCTTCCGCCGACCTCATGGTGATGATATTTCACATCGATTCCGTAGTGTTTCAAAGCAGAACAGATCTCGTTACGCAGATCGAAGGAACGGTCATGCGGCAGATCGATATGATAGCCGCCCTTTTTCAGGGTGTGATAGCCATTGGAAGGTGTTTCTCCTGCCGACCATTCGGATTCTTCCGAATAGAGACGGTAGCCGATGCTGTCGGAAGAGACTTCATAAGACATGCCATCGAATACGGAGAATTCAAATTCCGGACCTATGATCATCTCATCGGCGATCTCCTGTTTTTTCATATATTCGACTGCCGCTTTGACGATATTTCGCGGATACTGTTCGAAAGGAATGTTGTCCCCTTCCCTTATCACATAGACATTCGCCAGCATGGACAGGGTCTTGCGTTCGGTAAAAGGATCCGGTACAGCACTCTGCAGGTCGGGATAAAAAACCATATCCGATTTCTCTACGCTCGCATAGCCGTAGTTCGACGCATCGAAACCGATCCCATTTTTCATCAGTTTCTCATCCAGCCGTTCAGCCGGAATGCTGAGATGACGGTAGCGGCCTTTCAGGTCAACAAGCTTGAAATCGATGAACTCGATCTCTTCTTCCGCGATATATCTCATCGCTTCTGCAATATTCTTGAACATATTCGTCTCCTTATCGTTATTATAGCTATCGTTTATTCCTCATTCCAGCCTTGATACGAGCGCTCGATGATCTCCCCGTTCAGTTCGTTCCAGCTGTCATAGCCGATGTTTCCCAGTTCTTTCTCATATCGGTTGATCAAAGAACGGCGTTTCTGATCGATGACGATCCACTCATCCAAAGTCAGAGGATAGTAATTGGAAAACAGGCAGAACGTATTGATCAGATGGATCGGCGTCGGTGCCACGATATCGCCGGCATGGACGCGTTCGTAGCGGCCCGCTTCATTGATGAAATGATTGATCAGATACTCGTCATAGGTATTGTGGACATGCCCGTACAGCATGTATGTGGACGGTCTGTTCTCACTGTCCGCCTTGAACTGATGATTATAAAAAAAGATGGGATAATGAGAAAGAACGACATCTCTGCCGGAATCTTTGATTTCCGCATAAGAAACGATCTCATCGAAGATCGTATCCACAAATTCTTTATCGTCGAGAAAATGAAAATCATGATTTCCTTCAATCAGGATCAGTTTTCCTTTCAGTTTATTGAGAACTTCCCAGGTTTCCACCCCTTTTCCAAAAGAAAAATCGCCGATGATATACACTTCATCTTCTTCCGTAACCTTCTCATTCCAACGGTTTATCATGGTTTCATGCATGCCGAACATCGTTTCGAATCCCCGGGAATCGAACGCATCCACATTGCGATGAAAGAAATGACAGTCGGAAATATAGTACTTCATCATATATATTGTATCTTATAGTTTATACTTATAGTATGGAAAAATACTTGCTGAGCATACTCGGAAGCAGCGTCGATTACTATCTCGATTCGGATACCTATCCTGAAGAGGGAGATTTTACTCACAGCCGTTATGTCGGTTCCTATGCCGGGGGTTGTCCTTTGAATGTCGGTGCAGTCGCCGCCAGTAAAAACGTCAGCGTAAAAGCGCTGGATATGCTGGGAGTCCATGATAAAACGACGGATTTCCTGCTGGAAAAGATGCATGAATTCTGTATCGACACGGAATACATCCGTTTCGATGCCGATACCAGCAATGGCAAGGTCGTGATCATCCTGACCGGAGACAAACGGACGATGCACGTGATCGATCCTGTGAGGCCTTACTATCAGATAGATGAACGTCTCCGTTCCGTTCTCAATGGCGCGACTTATATCTATTCGCTGATGCATATGATCAACCGTTCCTTCAAGGATACCGGTCCGCTTCTGGAAGCCAAAGCGCATGGAGCCAAGGTCATTCTGGACGGTTCTTCCAAATACGACGATCCTTCCAGAGCCCGGATCCTGTATGATCTGGCCGATGGCTTGTTCATCAATTCGACTGATTACGAAAGACTGAAGCACGTTTCCCCGAAAGATCCTGCCGAGATCATTCTGGAGAATGGCGGAGACTTTGTCGCTGTCACGGATGGCTCGAACGGATCGCATCTTTACTTGAATGACAGGCAGCTGTATTCAGAAGCGCTGCACAATGTTGATATCATCGATTCTACGGGCGCCGGAGACGCATTTGCGGGCTGTTTTATCGCATCGCTGTTATCCGGATATGATTATGAAAAAGCCCTTAAAATGGCCACAATAAACGGTGCCTACGCATGTACGGTATTCGGCGGGCAAGGCGGAATCGCTTCTTTTGACGAGCTCATACGCTTTGCCAGGGAGCACGACTATGACCTATGACAAGATGAACGACTGTTTTGCAACGATGATCGAAAAAACGGAATACGCTTTAGGAAACAGCGATCTTCCGATGATCTTCGATCAACTGAGACGTATTGACAGCCCGACACTGATCACGGGATCCGGCGGCTCTTCGATCGTCGCGGTCTTTCTGGCAAAAATCCTGCAAAAGAAAAACGGGATCATCGCCGATTTCTGTTCCTGCAGAGACATCGCCTATCGGCCTCTGTCCGGATACAAAAATATCATCGCTGTATCCTATTCCGGAAGAAATCTTGGCGTAAAGCTTAGTTTCGACAACGATCTGAATCATTATCTTTTTACCGGTAATCCGCAGGCCGATGTATGCAACATCGTCTACACGATGCCTTTGGAGCGTTCCTACGTTTCCATCAATGCGACGGTCATCCCCTTGAGCATTCTATTCCTATACTATCGGAATGACCATGATCTGCTTGACGAAATCCTGAAATCTGAAACGGATATCGTTTCTAACAACCGACAGTTCGAAGCCCTGAGCGGTTACGATTCGCTGACTGCCGCCACACTTCTGGAATCATCGATCACGGAAGCCGGCATCGGTACCTGCATCATCCACGATAAATACAACTACTGTCACGGAAGGATCAATATCATCAGGCGGTCCGATGCCGATCTCATCCTGTTCGCTTCCGATAACGAACTCGATCGTACGCTGCAGGATGTGCTGGCAGACAAGTATCAAAGAATGATCGTATTCGATCAGAAGTATGACGATCCGCTGGTCAATGATTTCTATCTGTCGCTTCTTTCATTGAAACTGATACGCAATATTGCTGAAACCATTCATATCGATATCTCGGATATGCAGGAACTACCGGACAATGACCGCTTGTATCTCTTCGATCGATCCGTCAGGTAAAGAAAAAAGCCTCGTAAGAGGCTTTATAAAATTCTCATAAACAGCATTCCTGCCAGCGCTATGATCAGCAGCACCAGTATCGCGATCGGCATGATCGTAAGCATGGCGGAACTGACCAAGGCATACAGATCGCCTTTTTCCAGCAGGTCGGCTATTTCGATATCATTTTTGCTGTCTTCAAGACCGTGCTTGGCTTCCCGTTTTTCTTTTTCTTCGATCTGCCATTTACGGGCCCTGTCATATTTGTTCTGAAAAAGCATTACTTTTCCTTTTTCTCAGTCAGCGGATGGTGGCAAGCCACGAAATGGTCTTTTTCCATCTCGACCCATTCCGGAACGACCTGTTTGCATATCTCTGTGCAATACTGGCATCTGGTATGGAATTTGCATCCGGACGGAGGATTGACCGGTGACGGGATATCGCCTTCCAGGATATGCAGTTCTTTCTGGCCATCCGGGTCCGTCGTAGGAATCGCATTGATCAGCGCTTCCGTATACGGATGGATCGGATGAGAGAAGATCGCTTCCGATTTGCCTAATTCGACCATGTTTCCAAGATACATGACGCCGATCCTGTCAGAGATATATTTGACGACAGAAAGGTCGTGCGTAATAAACATGTAGGTAAGATCTTTCTTTTCTTTGAGGTCCTGCAAGAGGTTGATGATCTGCGACTGGATTGAAACATCCAGTGCGCTGACCGCCTCATCGCAGACGACGAATTTTGGATCGACCGCCAAGGCACGGGCAATGGAAATACGCTGACGCTGGCCGCCGGAGAACTGATGCGGGAAACGATGCAAGAAATAAGCCTGCAGTCCGCAGTCATCCATTACTTTCAGGATGTAATCCTGCATTCTGGAAGAGTTCTTATCGAACAGGTTGTGCGCTTTCAAACCTTCGGCAATGATCTGGCCGATGGTTAGACGCGGATTCAGCGAAGAATACGGATCCTGGAAAACGATCTGAAGATCGCGGCGCAACAGACGCATCTCATTGTAGTCCAGACGCGCAAGGTCGATACCGTCGTCATGCAGTTCGTCATATTTCTTGAATTCTTCGTTATCCAGATACGGTTTGCGAAGCTCTTCGATCTCCTGCTGGGTAGCTTCGATCTGCTTATCGAGTCCTTCGATTTCTTTTACAGTTTTTTCGATCTTGGAATCGATATCTGCGGTATTCTTGTTTTCCGCAATGAAGTCTTCCCTTCTGGTATCGAGCTGTTCCTTGCTTTCTCGCAAGTCGCGGCGCTTCAGTGCCAGTTCATAGTTCTTGAGATAGACTTTCTGGACCTGTGAGAAATCGTCCAAGATATATAATCCGCCAATCAGATTGGTGATATCCAGCAAAGCATCGTTCGCTTTTTTCTTGGCGGCATCCAGTTCAGCGTGTTTCGCATACTGCTGCTCCGTTGTCAGACCGTCATATTCTTTCTGAAGCTGTTCATATTTTGCCTGCAGTTTCAGCTGTTCATTCTTAAGCTTGCCAAGATGATTGATCGTCTTTTTGACATATTTCGGAGCGATATCATCCAGAGTCTTTCCATAATACATGGAACGGCCATCTGTCTGTCGATACAGCTGTAAAAGCGTACGTCCCAAGGTGGACTTGCCGCAGCCTGATTCGCCGACCAGACCGAAGACTTCGCCTTCATAGATATCCAGATCGATGCCATCGTTGGCCTTGACATACATTCCCCTTTTCTTTAACGGGAAATACTGCTTCAGATTGCGTACGCGTAGAAGAACTTTCTTATTTTCTTGTGACATGACGATCCTCCTTCCTCGGATAGAAGCAGCGGATCTGCTGTTCCTCGTTGACCTGAACCAGTTCCGGTTCCTCATCGATGCATCTTTCCGTGCAGTATTTGCAACGCGGAGCGAACTTGCATCCTTTCGGCAGATCCAGCGGATGCGGTACGGCACCAGGAATGGATTCCAGCCGGGTGTTGGCATCGGTATCAAGACGAGGGATCGAATTGAACAGTCCTTCCGTATATGGATGCATGTATTCCGGATCGGAGAAGATCGTTCTTCGCGGAGACATTTCGACGATCTGTCCACAGTACATGACAGCTACATCATCTGCCATCTGGTTGATGACGCCCAGGTCATGCGTAATAAACAGGATCGAAGTGCCCAGTTCCCTCTTCAGTTCGTTCATCAGATACAGGATCTGCGCCTGAATGGTAACATCCAGAGCGGTCGTCGGTTCATCGGCGATCAGCAGTTTCGGACGGCAGGCAAGTGCCATGGCGATCATGACACGCTGTCTCATACCGCCGGAGAGCTGGTGCGGATACTGTTTCGCAACGACTTCCGGATTCGGGATCTTGACGTCAGCCAGGATCTCGGGTACTTTTGCCAGGGCTTCTTTTTCGCTCAAGCCCTGGTGAAGAACGAAGGTCTCGGCGATCTGTTTCTCGACGCTGAAGACCGGGTTCAAAGAAGTCATCGGTTCCTGGAAAATGACGGAGATCTCATTGCCACGGATCTTGTACATGTCATTCAGAGACATATGGATCAGATCCATGCCATCGAAGGTGATCTCACCGCTATCGATATATCCATTGCCATCGAGCAGTTTGATGATACTCATGGCAGAAACGGATTTTCCGGAACCGGATTCGCCGACCAGGCCAAGCGTTTTCCCTTCATCCACAGAATAAGAAACGTCATTGACTGCCTTAACGATACCTCTCTTCGTCGTAAAGAAGGTATGTAGATTCTTAACTTCTAAAAGTGCCATATTGATACCCTCCTTATCTTCCTAACGACTTCGGGTCGACGGCGTCTCTGATCGCATCGCCGACCAGGTTGATGCAGATCGTACAAACGCCGAAAATGATGGAAACGAATACCCACTGCCACCAGTACTGCTGGATGACGATGGAGTTATTGGCGCCTGTAAGCATGTTGCCCCAGGTCGGTGTAGGCGGCGAAATACCGAAGCCCAGATAGCTCAGGGAAGATTCGGTAAGCATACAGGTCGCAAAAGCCAGAGTCGCATCGACCAGCAAGATCGACATGACATTCGGCAAGATATGACGGAAGATGATCGCACCTTCCTTGACGCCCATGGCTTGAGCCGCCAGAACGAATTCTTTTTCTCTTTCTGCCAGAATCTGCGCACGTACGAGCCTGCAGACGCCGGTCCACGACAGGAGACCGAGGACCACCATGATCAGATACATTCTCAGCTGGACATCGATCCTGGAACCGATGATCGCAGACAGCAGCAAAGCAAACGGCAGGAACGGCAGCGATCCGATGACTTCTGCGATACGCATGATCAGCAGATCGACGCTTCCGCCGAAATATCCGGCCAGACCGCCGGTAATGACGCCGATCGTCAAAGCGATGACTTCCGCAACAAATCCGACAGTCATCGTCGTTTTACCGCCATGGACGAGTCTCGTAAGAATATCTCTTCCCAGGTTATCCGTACCCAGCAGATAGCCTTTAAGGCCCCAGGTCAGGATCCTGCCGTCTTTGGTTACGGCATAGTTCTGGAAATAGCTGGAATAGATCGTATCGATCTCGGCATCATTGACGCTCTGAGGGACTTCCGTCTCCTTGTGAGAATTGTTGCCCCAGCTCAATACATCGCCGTTTTCCAGCAAAACGCTGTAATGCCATCTGCCGCCGTAGATTTCAACCGGCTTGCTGGACATGACCGGAGGCTTGTCTTCGCCGTGCGTTCCATTGCCCCAGACCACGAGCGTGCCATCGGACTTCAGGCCGCACATCGTATCGGAGCTGGCCGCGATATCAACAACATCGCTCTTTAAAGTCGCAGGAACATTGGAAAATGCATTGGATTTGTAACCGCCGTAAACGACAGAACCGTCGTCCAACAGCAGACAGTAATAAGAGTTGGTGATCGCCAGTTTCTTGATGTGACCCTGATATTCCGGATGTACGGAAAGGTCAGACATGTTTTCGTTGCCCCACAGATAGGCTTCGCCATCCGCGGTAACCGCACCGGAAATCTGATACCCGGCTTCCAGCTGGATGATCTCCTTCGTTCCTCTGATCTTTGAAGGAATCAGTTCGCTCGGGATATTGTCCTGCCCCAGACGGTCATTACCCCAGACATAGACATTGTTGTCTTTATCGACGGCGACGACATGGTCATAGCCGGCAGCGACCATCCGGATGTTCGCTCTTTGAATCTCCATCGGGATATTGGCGATATCGATGATCTTGGAGATCTTGGTATGTCCCCATACATAGACTTTGCCTTCCTTATCGACACCGACGCCATAGGTAGGACCATTTGAAATATCGGCAACATTGCCTTCCAGTTCTTTCGGGAATTTCATCATGACCAAACCCGGAGCCACATTCGTCTGTGTGTTATCGGATTCGCCCAGATTGATCGGCATGAAAATAGGAATGATGGTAACGATCATAAGGATCACAAAGAATCCAATCAGACCGGTCATGCCTAAACGGTTATGCAGGAAGTTATCCAGCATCATTTTGGAAGGAGACTGAATCTGTTCTTCTACCAGGATATCGATTTCCTTATTCCGGTTGCCAAACAGTCTTCCCAATAAAGAACTCTTTTTCTTTTCGGACATCTTCATTCTCCTTTCTATTTATCGATCCTGACACGTGGATCGACCAAGCCATAGCTCAAGTCGGTGATCAATGCGCCAACCAAGCTGATGACGGTATAAAACATCTGAATCGCAAGGGTCAGTTCGTAGTCGTGCTGATTCAGACCCTTGATATACAAAGAACCCATTCCGCTTAAACCAAATGTATTTTCGATAATGACAGAACCGCTGAAAATGCCTAAGAACCAGCCGATGACGATACCGATGATCGGCAGCAGCGCATTTCTCCAGGCATGCGAATAGATGACCTGTTTTTCATGAACACCTTTCGCTCTGGCAGTCTTGATATGATCCATGCTTAACGCATCGATCATCGAAGCACGCACATATCTGGTCATGCCGCCTAAAGATCCGAACGTCATGACGATCAAAGGCAAGCAAAGATAATACATCCTGTCTGTCCAGTATTTCAATCCTGTATAGTTCGCTCCTGGCGTTCCCATGCCGGATACCGGGAACCAGCGCAACAAAACGCCCAGAACATAAATGAATACCAGAGCGATGATATAAGTCGGGATCGAATATCCGACGATCGTCAGAACCTGTGTAAAATTATCGACCTTTCCGCCTTTATGCACGGCACAGTAAATGCCAAGAGGTATCGTAATACCCAATGCCAGTAACGTGGCAAAAATGTTGATGAAAATGGTATTCTTGATCGGTTCCTTTACAACCTCAACGATATCCTGTTTGAAGTATCGTGAATAACCGAAATATCCTTCCAAGAGACCTTTCATGTTGCCTTTGAGATCTTTCGTCAGGCCCATCCAGCGGGCATACCTGACAACGATCGGATCATCCAGACCCATCTCTTTACGCAGCTCTTCGTATCTTGCCTGATACTCAGCCGGTTTCATCGATGATTTCATCGGTTCCAGTTCCATACGAGCCGGATCTTGCGGGATAAGGTTATACAGACAATACATCAGAAAAGATACCGCAAAGAATACGACGATCATGTAGCCTATTCTCTTTAGTACGTATTTAAGCATATTCAGCTCCTTTCAGATGTGCTTGTGTTTACTAATATATATAATTTTATATTAGATTAGGTATTTTAGTAAATACACCACTTTTAATAGAAATAAAATGGCAGGGTGCGAAATACACCCTGCCAGAATGAATTACGCTTTTTCGATTCTTTTACTCAACCGTTGCGTAAACAACAGCCTGGTCGAAATCGAACAATGAGTTACACTCGCAGTTATGGATCTTAGCGTTCATAACATCATAGTAGACATTGGAATAAAGCGGAACTGCAGGTAAGTATCTGTTCCATTCCTGGATAAACTGTACCCAGATGTCCAGATATTTCTGGTTGTCGCCAGATTCAACGCCGTAAACCATATCCATGGATAACTTGTCAAGCAGCGGGTTATCAACTGAGAAGAATGTGTTGTAGCCCATAGCTAACAGTTCAGGATCAACAGTGTAGCTGTATGACTGGTCATAAGCTGCAGTGAAGTTCGTAGCCAGGTTGTACATGCCATAAGTCTTGACACCGTACTGATCGCCTTCTGTCGCATCGCGGTAGTAGTAGTTCAGCAGGTCAGAGAAGGACATGATGTTCTGGTTGATTTCCATACCAGCTGCCTTTGTCTGATCGCCATTAGCCAGCATAACTGCTAACAGTTCGGAGACAGAGTTGCCTTCGGAAGAAGACCATTCGATGTGTAACGGCATTAAGATACGGCCATCATCTAAAGTCTTGTTGAACTGGTAATCGCCAGCCTGTTCCGGAGTAACTTCCTTCCAACGGAGACCTTCAACATAAGGATCACCATTTTCATCTAATACCCAGCCACCAGCTTCGAGTTCAGCGATAGCTGAATCTAACGAATAAGTGTAAGAGTTCAAAGTAGCTGCTAACGTGTCTTTTGCTTCTTTGTACATCCACATAGCCAGTCCGTAAGGACCATCAACGACGGAGCCGAAGCCCTGGCAGAATGTATTAGCAAATTCGTTTCTGTCTAACAGATAAGCAACTGCATGACGTACTTCTGCGAACTGAGTAGGACCGAAGTCGCACTGGAAGAAGATAGCGCCATAACCGTTTCTCTCATAGTGGACAGTTCTGAAGTTTCCGGTAGCTTCCATATCGAGAGCTCTCTGGACTTCTGCACCATCCGTCAGCGTGGACAGGAAGTCGATCGCACCAGTTTCGAGCTGGTCCATCATGGTTTCCTGGACAGCCTTGACAACCAGGATCTTTTCAACAGACGGTTTAACGCCTTCGAAGTTTCCTGCATAGTTCGGGTTGATAACCAGAGTAGCAGTTAAATTACCTAAGTCGAGATCTTCTAACTGGTAAGGACCAGCAGAAACTCTATCCTTATAGATGCTTCTGGTAGCATTCAGTTCATCCGGAACCAATGCGCCGCCATCGAGATATGCGCCTTCGCCATCATCTTTGACTGTCGGAGTTGCACTTGGTGCATACATCGGCAGATACAGAGGAGACAGAGAAGCATACGTGATGTCGAAGTAGTAAGGCAGATAGTCAGGTGAAATCGTGATCGCATAAGTGTATTCGTCGATCAGACGGACACCGGACAGCACATTCGTTTCACCAGCCTGGTATTCAGGAGCGCCTACGACTGTGTCAGGGCTGACTTTACCACCAGCTTCTTTTAATTCTGGAGAGTAAGCAACCAATGCTCTAGCAACGAAATCAGCTGCCGTGATCGGTTCGCCATTGTTGTAGACTAAGCCCTTGTTGATGCCAACAGTGAAAGTCTTGGAACCGTCTTCATTGACTACAGAAGTGACACCGGAAGTGACAGTCTTGTTTTCAACGAATTCGCCGCCCTGGTTGGAAACGATAACTGAGTAGTCATCGATCAGGCTTCTGACCAGGTTGTCGGAAGCGTTGTTGCCCCACCAAGCATTGCCCATGTCGCCGTTCAGTTCGGTTGTAGAACCATAAATGATCTGGTTAGCAACTTCTGAACCGCCATTGCCGCCTTCATTGCCGCCATTACCACCGGTACAGCCAACGAGTACCAGCATAGCCAGCAAAACGGCTAATAATTTTTTCATTTTGAAAATTCTCCCTTCTTTCGTAGTAAAAACTACATATAGTTATTTTACACGTTTAGGTTATAACTTGCAATAAAAATATATAAAAATATATAAATTAATGTGCAAATCTTTCAATGAAATGAAAATATTTTCATTTCAGTTCAACTGATTATCATGTCGCTGAAAATGAAGTATTCAGGGCCTTTGTAGTTGCTGAGAACGGTCTGTTCTTTGGAGAAGCGTACCTTCTTCAGACTTTCATAGATGTTGCCGGAAACAGAGAACCCCGTCAATGGAATATATTTCTTCCCGTCATAGTACATCGCCAGCCGTACTTCGCCGCCGAAATAGCCGCTGTCTTCCTCCAGCTGAGGAGCAGAAAACGATTCGATGATCAGATGCGGCTCTTTCTTATAGGAAGATCCTTCCGCCTTCAGTTCCGCGACAGGCAGAGATCCGCTGATCTTCTCTTCCTGCAGATAATGACCGAACTGGATATCGCCGTGATGCGCTTTGGCGATCCCTTTTCTGATGATCGTCCGGTTCTTGAGAACGACGCCATGATCATCGAAACGTCTGGATGCGGCACAGCCGCTGACCGTTCCTTTCAGAACAAGATCGAACGGATTCTCCGATACGACATCATTCAAAGCATAATGGTCCTGTTTCTGATATACATTGCGGTAAGACAAGTCGTTGCCCAATACCCACATGATCTCCTGTATCATATCGTTTTTCACAAGTACCGGCAGTTTTTCAGGCAATTTCACTTCTTTCAGTGTCAGAGCCCGTGACCGTTCTTTCGCTGCTTTCAGGATCTCATCGATTTCCTTGGTGATTCCTTTATAATCGATCTTATTGGACTGATAGTATTTGTATAGTTCGAATTCCTCTTTCTTATTCGACCAGGTCGGAATGCATTCGATGCCGATCTTGAAATCATAGTCTACATGATCGATGCCCCTGGAACTGAGGAATTCATTCCTCGATTCTGTGACAAAGATCTCGGTGGAATTGATCCATCCCTGGCGGTAGACATCGGCTTTAAAGACGGCTTTCGCAGCATTCGATGCGATCGCATTCAGGTCTTTTGCAGAAGGCTTTTTCGCTTTATAGTTCTGTACTTTATCCGCCAGAGGATAATAGGCATTCAAAGCGGCTTTGGCCTGCGAAACGGCCTTTTTCAGCTTCTGATTCAATGTTTTCGCATCATCGGCAGCCGTCAGTGTTACCGTCGAGGAACCGGTCGTTTTCTTGTTCGAGACATAGACTTTGATCGTGGTCGTATTGACTTTCACGGCACGGTTGATCTGCAGATGCTGCAGGACATAGAACAGTTCCCGTGAATCCTTGTCGACGATCCTGACTTCAAAATCGCTGATCTGCTTGTTGGCTCTCAGACAAGCCAGTATTTCATTCTTTTTCATCATCCCAGTTTCGCCTCCGCTTTCAGATAAGGTCCGCCATCCGCGACATAGACCCATTCCTTATGACCCTTTCCGCACATACCCGATCCATGGACCGTCAGCTGATCGGAAACCATCGAGATCGATTTCAGCAGATCGATCACATAGCCGGAAATGACGACCGGCGCGATCATCTCTCCGGTGAATTCGCCATTCCTGATCTCCAGGCCATAGGATGCCGTACACTGGATCTGCCAGTTTTTCGGATCTTCCATGCCGTTGTTGGTCTGACAAAGCAGATAGCCATGTTTCACAGACTTGATCATATCTTCGTATCTGTCTTTCCCTGCGGCGAAATAGGTATTCGTCATCCGCGTATAGACTTTGCGCTGATAGCTCTCGCGGCGTCCGTTTCCGGTCGGTTCCGTTCCCAGTTCCATGGCGCTGAGGCTATCGGAGATGCCTGTCTGCAGGATTCCGTCCTTAATGATATGCGTCCGATGCGCTTCCACGCCATCGTCATCAAAGAAATATGAAGCGGCACTGACGCACTCGGCAGCCCCGTCATACATATTGACCAATGGAGAGGCGACATATTCGCCGATATAATCGACGGCTTTCGCCCTGTTCTTGACGAACATATCCATTTCGACGCCATGACCGAAGGCTTCGTGGGCGATCAGTCCGGAAATCGAAGGATCGGTAATGATCGTGTATTTTCCCGGCTTGACCGGTTTTGCTTTCAGCATTCTAAGAGCGATATCCAGCACGCCCGGAGCATGTTCACGGAACTTGTTCAGAGCAGTCAGCGAATCTGCCTCCCCTTCCGCTTCGTAGTTCGACTTGATATTGCTGCCGTCACGGACCGCCGTCATCAGAATGACGTTGATCCAGTCGAATTTCTGGGTCAGGCATTTCTTGGCGGAAACGAAGATCTTGGAAGTCTGTCTCTTCGTATAACGGCTGACCACATTGATCACCCGCTCATCGCTGGATTGCAATCCGTCCTTGGTTTCTTCCAGGATGGTCATGATCTCTTTTTCAGTCAATGAGGAACTGTCTTCCCTTAGATAGTCTTCGACATGTTCTGATTCTTGCAGCATCTTGACTCGATAGTCGTCCGATACAGCCTTATCCAGTA
>JAEEGI010012216.1_pt1 | contig 18399 bp, 14 predicted proteins | sample 8958751 | NCBI WGS metagenome assembly JAEEGI01 (sample SAMN16246545, study PRJNA631951) | gut metagenome | biome: gut microbiome; feature: rumen; material: KS-attached | host: Bos | place: Iran: Karaj | collected 2018-10 | reverse complement strand
GCTCCTTTTCCTCTCGTCCATCAGTCAACCGTTGTACACTCTTGTCAATCGTTGTCAACCCTGTCCACGAGATGGCAAAATAAAAGCCCTCAAAATTCTCCGCGGTAGAAATGCGTTGCAAAGGTAAGCGGATTTTTGAGAACCACCAAAAAGCAAGTCTGAAGTGTTAAAATCTAAAAGTGATTGATATACAGAGCTTTATCTCTATATGTTTTTCATTGTTTATAGTTGTTTAGAGGTCTCTATATACAGGCTTGGAATGCAGAACCACCAATACTAGTTACCGAATTGGGGATGGTAACACTTGTCAGACCAGTGCAATCAGAAAATGCCTCAATTTCGATGGAAGTTACCGAATTGGGGATGATTACGCTTGTCAGGCTACTGCAATAATAAAATGCCCTATAGCCAATGCTGATTACAGAATATTCAACTCCATTATAGGTGATTGAGGATGGGATCACCACATTGCCAGAATAGATCTTAGTGGAACCCTTACTAGTAACCTCAGCCTCCTTCGTTTCATGATTCAGATTATAATAAATTCCATCAATCACAGCATTATACGCACTGGCCAGCATAGGCAGCAGAGTCAGCAGCAAGAGAAGAAAAGACTTCTTCATGATTTATAGTTTGTTTTTGATGTTCGTACTTCTATGCTGCAAAGGTAGTGATAAATTTCGTTTGTCCCAATCATTTCGAAAAGAAAAAAAGGTGATTGACAGGAATGCTTCATGAAAAGGGGCAAAAAAGACAACGTGTTGCTTCTCGAGTTTCAACACGTTGTCTTTGCGATTTCAACGTGTTGTGTCTGTGGTTTCAACGTGTTGTGTCTGTGGTTTCAACGTGTTGAAGGAAATGGGGGCTCAATTTCTTTTCCGTTTGCCATTTGATTGTGGAAAATCTCTGGTGGAATGGAGCTTGTGTATTTCGTATAATGATTATGTGTAATTGTTTTGTTGGGATTGATTTTCCATGCTGTTGAAAGACCAAAAATGGTGTCGAAAATTGGGGTTGAAAACGGGTGGAATCGCCTCTTTTTTTTATGAATTTTTACATCTGAAATGCTCACATTGCAGAGAATCAACATGTTATGCGAAGTTTTCCAAAAAGTTCAATAAAAAATCGCGTCGAAAACCAAAGTTTTCCAAAACAAAAATCTTTTCTACTGACAATCAGATACATAACATTTTTTAACATGCAAAAAGTTTTCCAAAAAGAAAATCGTATAGATATATTTTATACCTTTGTAGCACTTTTCGTCAATTCACAAAAACATTAATACAAAATCGATTAGCAGTTAAAAAAGCATGGAAATGCAGAACTTTACGATTACAAAGCGTGACGGGCAGAAGGACCGGTTCTCGCTTGACAAAATCATGAACGCAATCCTGAAGGCGTTCGAGAGTGTGGAAGAACCCATCGACTTGGCTTCCGTGTCCAAGATTCTAAGCCGCCTGAACATCCACAATGACATCAAGGTTGAGGATATCCAGAACCAGGTGGAAGTGGCTCTGATGCAGGAGGGGCACTACAAGGTGGCCAAGAGTTTCATGCTCTACCGCCAGCAGCACACTGAGGACCGTGAGACCTTGCAGAAGCTTCAGTTCCTTTCTGACTATATGGATGCAAGCAACGCTGCAACGGGTTCGAAATACGACGCCAACGCGAATGTTGAGCATAAGAACATCGCTACGCTCATCGGCGAATTGCCCAAGTCGAACTTCATCCGCCTGAACCGTCGTCTGCTCACAGACCGCATCAAGAAGATGTATGGCAAGGAACTGGCTGACGAGTACATCGAGAAGCTGACACATCATTTTATATATAAGAACGATGAAACCTCGCTTGCCAACTACTGCGCTTCCATCACGATGTATCCCTGGCTGCTGGGCGGCACGACCTCTATCGGAGGCAACAGCACAGCGCCAACCAATCTGAAGAGTTTCTGCGGAGGTTTCATCAATATGGTGTTCATGGTAAGCTCCATGCTTTCAGGTGCATGCGCTACTCCTGAATTCCTGATGTACATGAACCATTTCATCCAGAAGGAATACGGCGACGACTACTGGAAGCGTCCAGATGAAGTGGTTGACCTGAGTCTGAGAAAGCGCACCATCGACAAGGTCATCACGGATTGCTTCGAGCAGATTGTCTACTCGCTGAACCAACCCACAGGTGCCCGCAACTATCAGGCTGTGTTCTGGAACATCAGCTACTACGACCGCTATTACTTTGAGTCCCTCTTTGGCAACTTCTATTTCCCAGATGGCTCACAGCCCGATTGGGAAGGTGTAAGCTGGCTGCAGAAGCGATTCATGAAGTGGTTCAACAAGGAGCGCACGAAGACGATGCTCACCTTCCCTGTTGAAACGATGGCTATGCTCACAGAGAATGGCGACTGCAAGGATGAGGAGTGGGGAAGCTTTGCTGCTGAGATGTATGCTGAGGGCCACTCATTCTTCACCTATCTCTCAGACAATGCCGACTCGCTCTCCAGTTGCTGCCGCTTGCGCAACGAGATTCAGGACAATGGCTTCTCGTACACGCTGGGTGCAGGTGGTGTCTCCACGGGCTCGAAGAGTGTTCTCACCATCAATCTGAACCGTTGTGTCCAGTATGCAGTAAACCACAACATGGATTATCTGGAGTATCTCAGCCATATTCTTGACTTGTGCCATAAGGTGCAGACAGCCTACAACGAGAACCTCAAGGAGCTGCAATCTCATGGCATGTTGCCTCTCTTCGACGCTGGCTACATCAATATCAAGCGCCAGTATCTCACGATAGGCATCAACGGACTTGCTGAGGCTGCAGAGTTCATGGGACTGAAGATTACTCCCAACGACGATTATCTGCACTTCGTACAAAGCATTCTTTCGCTCATCGAAAAGTTCAACCGCCAGTACCGCACGAAGGAACTCATGTTCAACTGCGAAATGATTCCTGCTGAGAATGTAGGTGTGAAGCATGCCAAATGGGATCGCGAGGATGGCTATTTCGTGCCACGCGACTGCTACAATTCCTATTTCTATCTGGTAGAGGACAATACTTTGAGCATCATCGACAAGTTCAAGCTGCATGGCGCTCCTTACATCGAACACCTCACAGGTGGTTCTGCTCTCCACATGAATCTCGAGGAGCATCTCTCTCAGGACCAGTATCGCCAACTCTTCCGCATTGCTGCCAAGGAAGGATGCAATTATTTCACCTTCAACATCCCCAACACGGTATGCAACAATTGCGGACACATCGACAAGCGTTACCTTCATAAATGTCCTGAATGCGGAAGCGAGAATGTGGACTACATGACTCGTATCATTGGATACCTGAAACGTGTAAGCAACTTCTCACTACCTCGCCAGCATGAGGCTCACAGACGTTTCTATGCAGGACAAGAGCAGCTGAAGCCAGAGCAGGTGGAAGCTGAACTGACGAACGCGTAGCCAGGAGGGAACTCCATGCTCAAATATGTCAATTGTGACATCGTCTTTCAGGAGGTGCCTGATGAGGTAGCGTTAGCTATCAACATCTCTGGATGTCCCTGTCATTGTCCAGGCTGTCATAGCCCATATTTATGGCAAGACGTTGGGGACGAGCTTACCCCTGAATCCATCGACCACCTCATAGCCACCAACGGTGACCACATCAGTTGCGTGGCTTTGATGGGTGGTGATGGAGACCCCGCCCAAGTGGACTTGTTGGCTCAGCATATCCATCAGCACTATCAAGGACTTCATGTTGCATGGTACAGCGGTCGGACGGTAATCTCGAGAAACATCGACATCTCACATTTTGACTACATCAAGATAGGACCTTATATCCGCCATCTTGGTTCCCTCAAGCATCGCACTACCAACCAGCGTTTCTATCGCATCAGCGATGGTCAGCTAGAGGATATCACGTCCAGCTTTTGGCATTGATTCACTTTTCCTATGGACAAAGAAAGAGAAACAAGACATCAGGTTCGAATGACTCCACGCATAGCAGTAGTGGATGCCAATGTCCTGACAGGTATGGGCCTGAAGACGTTGCTTCAGAGTGTGATGCCTGGAATGGAAATTGGTGTCTACTTCTCCTTTGAAGAACTTCTGCGAAACCATCCAGAGGGCTTCGTTCATTTCTTTGCCAATGTGCTTATCGTGCTTGAGCATCAGGATTTTTTCATGCAAAACCGTCGTAAAACGATTGTGTTGACTCCCACACGCGATGCAGAAGTACAATTGTCAGGTTTTCATTGCATCAGCACGAATGTCAATGAGAAGACTTTTGTGGAACGTCTTCTTTCCATTCATCAGAGTGCTCATGCTCATGGTCACAACATGCCTCCTTCGTACAACAAAGCCAAAGGTTTGAGCAATCGAGAGATAGAGGTTTTGAGTAATGTGGTGAAGGGTAAGACAAACAAAGCTATCGCTGATGAATTGAACATAGCTCTGACCACAGTTATCACACATCGCCGCAACATCCAAGAGAAGTTGGGAATAAAATCCGTTTCCGCCTTAACTGTCTTTGCTGTTACTCATGGTCTTGTTGCCATGCAGGATGTTTTTGGAAAGCAATAGCTCAACATATCATCTGTAGAGTATCTTCCGTCCGTCTTGGATGTATATTCCATGAGCAGGATTGGCAATACGCCGTCCGTGAAGGTCGAATAGGATAGGGCATCCTTCAGATGTTTTAGTTGGAATGGATATGTTCTGAACGGCATCCCCTTCGCCTTGAGGGAGAAGATGGATTGGCATCCAAGTATATGGACCATTGTCCTTGCTGTCAGGAATAATCTCTGTAGCTGTAGTGGAACCGTCGTTGTTGATTATCTGGAGATTTATACTGAGCCCATATTCGTCAGGTTGTCCGTTGAGACCTATTCCTACCCAAGGAATCGCCATTTCAAAACGGTATTGATTGCTGAATTTGCGTGCCTCTACATGGGAAGCGTCAGATTCCATGGGAACCCACTTCGACTCGTCTCCTTGAAATGCTTGAATGTTACCTTTTGGGGTGATTATCCATTTGTAGGATGTTGTCATAGGGACATTCGTACTGGCTGCTGCTGCATCCACGCTGACAATGACGTTGTCTCCTTCATCCATCACCTTCTGGTCATACACTTGACAGAAAATATAGAGTGAATCATCGTCGTAAGCTAAATCTGCATAGGTGAATGTTCCTGTTTCATTTCCCATCATAATCTGATTGCGTGTGGCGGAATAGTAGCTATCACTCGTTGAGCCGATTCCATCGATTTTAGGCGTTGAATACTTTGCTTCGAACTGATGTTTGGGATATCCTTTCATCATGGTTACGCTGCCTGATATACCGGCTACTGCCACCACAATACCTGTGTCGATAACTGCCAAAGAGTTCCATAATGCCTCGCGATTTTCTTTGATGAGGAATGGGCATGACATCGCTTTGAAATTGCGTGCGTATTCATCACCCACGTAGCAGTACATCTTTATATTGTTTCCTTCTCCATAAGGAGACTGGTGAGAAAGAATGGTTTCTCCGTTGGGAAGCATCCTTAAATAGGGTGCGCCTCCTTTGGCAATAGGACAGTAATTGTAATTCACTGCTTTCTGGCGACGAGAATTGTTGGCAGGTACATAGATGTTATCTCCCCAATTTGTCTCAAGTGGCATTCTGATGGTCGTTGGCAGAAAGTCTCTAATGCCTGACCATCCATTATCTTCGATTGCAACCACGATGTAGCTGTTGTCCTTCAGCAGAATGGGTACAGGCATACCATCGCGATACCCCTGTCGATATGAAACACGTTGAGGCGAAGTCCACGTGAGCCCTCCATCAAAGGAACGGCAAAGCGAAATCTGCTGATCACCATTGTTGCCAGTGTAGGGGCTCTCGTCAGCAAAATATAATTGTAGTTCTCCTGAAGGAAGTTCCAGTAAGGAGGGTTCCCAGCAGCCAACATCCCACTGATATCCAGCATCATAGACTACAATCTCATTACTCCAGGTCTTTCCATTGTCTGTACTTCTTCGTAATCGAATGCTGAAATGTCGATCTGGACTATAAGGAGAGCTGGGACGCGGATTGTAAGCAACGATGATAGTTCCATCAGCGAGTTGGATGAGGTCAGGCACACAATTGGGCCATTTGTCAGGATTGGGTGCAATAGTGCGTGGTGAAGTCCATGTGCGGCCCATGTTAGAACTGGTGGAGATTCGTATGCCAGAACTCTCGCAACATGCCAGAAGTCGTCCATCCTGAAGTTCAATGAGGCGAGCATATCCTCCTCCGTTGAAGATTACGATAGGATTTCTTGCATCCCAGAATATACGTGAACCCTCGTATCTGTTTACAGTTCTTGCCTCCATAACCAGACAGAGGCATAAGGCCATCAAGAGAGAACCAACTTTTCCTATAATCCTTTCTATCTTCATTTCTTTTATTCCTTTATCTTTATATCTATGATGGATTGGAATTCGATACAAGTTCCATCATCCATAAGAATTTGTTGTCTGGATTCATCTATCTTCTTTAATCTACCTTCTGAAACCTGATACGACCCTCCTGATTTCTTCTGGTCAGGCAGGAAAAATGTGATGGAAACAAGAGGGTTATCTGCCGCACGCGAATAGAGAAGCATCATTTGCTGATTCAGCTCATTGGCGAAATCCTCGCTTAATGTGATCTTCTCGTCTGTCATGCGGGCTGTTTCTCGAATGGCACTTGGATGGGTTGTCAGGGCTGCAAAAGGTGCAAACTGAGCAGCACGAGCCTCCATCGACATCTGAGGATGACGTTTCGAGACATGATGCGGCAGATGGATGATATCGTCGTATTCGTGATTCATGCTCGATGTCCTCCTATCTGATTGTTGCGCTCTTTTGCTGTTGCACCTTCCTCGAAATTCAGTCCTTTCAGGATAGCATTCTTGCCGAATTTCTTTTTGATGCTTAACAGGGTTTCTTGCATTTTCCGCTCTTTAGCAAGTGATGCATTTTCTATCTGTTTTATCCTCCTTAGCTTCTCATAATCAGTAAACATGTCAAGTTGAACAGGTTGAGAGGATTTCTTCTTTGCTTCTTGTTCACTGATTACATGATTGGCAACAAGATTGATTCGACGAATAAGCAAGATGGGGTTTACAATTTGATCATACAGTTGACAGACAGCCTTGGTAATCTGCTTGCTTGAAGAGGTGGCTTGAGGGAGGCTGATTGATCCATGAGCATGCTTAGGGACTTGCCGTCCATAATAATCCATGCTGACAGGTCCGTGATATTGGCCTCTGATTTCAGGGTTTGTCAGGCTTTCGATATCGTAACCCACACTCAGGACAAGTTGATCAGTCACCAGGTGTTTATCAGTCAGGTCAAGCGCCATCTGGTCTGCCATTTCCATTACTATTACCCGTGCTTTTCGAGCATCATAGGCATTCTGCAGGACCTGACCGCTACTCATGCTGTTCACTTCTGGTTTATAGGCTTTGATAGCCTCGATGGTGCAGGGCTCCCATCCCCACGCATGGTCAATCAGTAATTCTGCATTCACTCCAAACAAACGGTAAAGCATATCCTCATTCTCGATGGAACATCGCGCCACTTGACCCATCGTGAAGATTCCATGTTGAGCAAGTTTCTGCGCAATGCCGTGTCCCACTCGCCAGAAACCTGTGATGGGTTGATGGTCCCATAGTTGTTGCCTATATGACATCTCGTCAAGCTCTGCAATGCATACTCCGTCCTTGTCTGCTGGAATATGCTTTGCGACAATGTCCATAGCCACTTTGCACAGATAGAAGTTGGTTCCAGTTCCTGCTGTGGCAGTAATGCCTGTCTCTTGCAGCACATCACGTATCATCTTCAAAGCAAGGTCGTGAGCAGACATTCGATAGCTCTGCAGGTATTTTGTGGCATCCAGAAAGACCTCATCAATGCTGTAGACATGGATATCTTCTGGAGCGATGTATTTCAGATAGATTTGATAGATGCGACAACTGTATTGGATATAATGCGCCATTCGAGGAACAGCTACCACATAATCTACTGCAAGTTCAGGATGAGCCTTCAGTTCTGTGTCAGACGATGATTTCCCTGTGAATCTGTATCCAGGAGCACGCATCTGACGCTCGCGGTTTACCTCTCGCACCTTTTGCACTACCTCAAAAAGTCGTGCACGTCCTGCTATGCCATATGCCTTCAGCGATGGGGAGACTGCCAGGCATATCGTCTTCTCCGTTCTGCTTGCGTCAGCTACTACCAGATTCGTTGTCAACGGATCCAGTCCTCTTTCATGGCATTCCACGCTCGCGTAGAATGACTTCAGGTCGATAGCTATACAGGTGCGTTCGTTAGGCATAATCTATGAATTGCGATGTACAAAGTTAAATAAACTTTTTGAGATGAGCAAGACTGGCTGAAGGAAAAATAATTAAAAATCCCCTGTAACTCACCGAATTACAGGAGATTCTGTCATAAGATTAAAGTATAACTTTACCTCTTGTTGAGGGCCAAGTCAACGTTTACTGCACATGCTACTGAGCAACCTACCATGGGGTTGTTACCAATACCCAGGAAGCCCATCATCTCAACGTGAGCAGGAACGGAGCTTGAGCCTGCGAACTGTGCGTCAGAGTGCATGCGACCCAAGGTGTCGGTCATGCCATAAGAAGCAGGACCTGCTGCCATGTTGTCAGGATGCAGGGTGCGGCCTGTACCACCACCACTTGCTACGCTGAAGTAAGGCTTGCCTGCCAGAACACGTTCTTTCTTGTATGTACCAGCAACAGGATGCTGGAAACGAGTAGGATTGGTAGAGTTGCCAGTAATGCTGACATCAACGTCTTCCTTCCACATGATAGCTACACCCTCACGAACATCGTCTGCGCCATAGCAATTAACGGCAGCACGAGGACCTTTGGAGTAGGGTATGGTCTTGACAACTTCCAGCTTGCCTGTAAAGTAATCAAACTTGGTCTGTACGTAGGTAAATCCATTGATGCGTGAAATGATCATGGCAGCATCCTTGCCCAGACCGTTAAGGATACAGCGTAGAGGCTTGTCGGCTGGTCTTGACTTGTTTGCCATTTGGGCAATCTTGATGGCGCCCTCAGCGGCAGCAAATGACTCGTGACCTGCCAGGAAAGCAAAGCACTTTGTCTCAGGAGTAAGCAGACGGGCTGCCAATTCGCCGTGGCCTACGCCAACCTTGCGATCATCAGCAACGGAACCAGGGATGCAGAAAGACTGCAGACCCTCGCCAATGTATTGAGCTGCCTTTACGGCATCCTCAGCCTTTTCCTTCAGGGCAATGGCTGTACCTACCACGTAGGCCCACTTGGCGTTTTCGAAGCAGATCATCTGAGTTTCCTCACATGTCTTGTATGGATCGAGTCCTGCGTCTTCGCAGATTTGATTTGCCTCTTCGATGGAAGCAATACCATGCTTGTTCAAGCATGCAAGTATCTGTTTGATACGACGATCCTGGGATTCAAATTTAACTTCTCTTATCATAGTGGTTCCTCCTAATTATTCTTTACGTGGGTCAATACTCTTCACGGCACCATCCTCAGGTTTTGTGCGGCCATAGGTACCCGTGACACTCTTCAGGGCCTCGTCAGCAGGAACGCCTTTCTTGACGGCATCCATGAACTTACCCATGTGAACGAACTCATAACCGCATACCTGATCGTCAGCATCCAGGAACATCTTTGTGATGTAGCCTTCTGTCAATTGCAGGTAGCGAGTGCCCTTTACCTTGGTACCATACAAGGTACCAGTCTGAGAAATAAGACCCTTACCCAGATCCTCAAGGCCAGCACCAACCATCAGACCACCCTCAGAAAAGGCGCTCTGTGTACGGCCATAGACAATCTGAAGGAAGAGTTCTCGCATAGCGGTGTTGATGGCATCGCAAACCAAGTCGGTATTCAAAGCCTCAAGGATAGTCTTGCCAGGCAGAATCTCACTGGCCATAGCAGCTGAATGAGTCATACCAGAGCAACCAATTGTCTCTACCAGAGCCTCTTCAATAACGCCTTCCTTTACGTTCAGAGTCAGCTTGCAAGCACCCTGCTGGGGAGCACACCAACCGATACCGTGTGTCAGACCGCTTATGTCTTTAATCTCCTTTGCCTGAACCCACTTGCCCTCTTCTGGGATGGGAGCAGGACCATGGTTGGGGCCTTTTGCCACGCAACACATGTTTTGTACTTCGTGTGAATAAACCATAACTACTTAAACAATATAAAATAGGTAATGAAAAATATTATCTTTGTGATTTTGTCATGCAAAAATACATAAAATTAGGCATATCAGCAACTGAATTGACATGTTTTTTGCTTTTGGATAGTCAAATTTAATGATTATTTCATAACTTTGCAGAATAGAGATTGATTTTATGGAAGTAAAGATTAACGAACAGGAGATTCTGCGAGCTGCAGACGAGGGAATGGACGCCTTTATTGGAGTTTTCCGCGATGCCATTTTGGAATCCATTGGAGGTGAGTTGAATGCAGATACAATGCAGCAGCTTCATCCTGACCAGGTTACTTTATTGGCCTACGAAAGAGTTCGCGAGGAGGTGCTGGATGGAGGTTTCATACAGCTTATTCATAATGGGTATGGACCATTCATTTTCCTCAATCCTTTTGCCAAGGCAATGCGTCTATGGGGGGCACGTGAATTCTGTAATCTGATCTACAAAGGGCGCAGGCTTTTCGAAGAATACAGCGATGAGCTGACAAAAGATTGCACAGATGAAGAGTTCATGGCTCTCTTCGAGCAGTATCCCATGTTTGATGACTTGGATGACGAATTTGTGGAAATGGAGGAAGATGTGACTGAACTGGTGGCTCGATATATAGATGAAAACATCGAGAATTTTGCTACTGTTGTGAAATAACAGGAGGGGAGAGATATATAAATGGCTAAGACATTGATTCCCAACAAGGGAGCGACCATCAACATAAAGAACAAAAGGGCAGAGCACGATTATCTGCTTCTGGACAAATATACGGCTGGCATTGTGCTGACAGGTACTGAGATCAAAAGCATTCGTCAGGGGAAAGCCAGCCTTGTGGACACTTATTGCTATGTGATCAACGGCGAGGTGTGGCTTAAGAATATGTATGTTGCCCAGTACAAGCAGGGTTCCTACAACAATCATATTGAGCGTCGAGACCGCAAGCTTCTGCTTATGAAGAAGGAGATACGCAAGATTCAGCAGACGGTGAAGTCGCCAGGATTCAGCATCATACCTGTTCTCATCTTCATCGACGAGAAGGGACTGGCCAAAGTGGACATCCATATTGCTCGCGGTAAAAGGGAGTACGATAAGCGTGAAACTCTGAAAGAGAAGGAAGACCGTCGTGCAATCGATCGACAATTCAAGAAGGATTTTTAAGGTGCTCTCATCGTATGCCCTGGGAGGCACAATAATGCATTACACTAAATCTCAAAAAATAATAAAAGTATGCTTAAGCAAAACATTTCATGGAGTAAAATCCTGATGATGCTGGTCACTACAGCTTTATTCCTGACCAGTTGCAAGAAATTCAAGTACGAGTATGAAACCGTGGAAGGTGATGTGCTGAAGACCAAAATCTACACATTGGAGAATGGCCTGAAAGTCTACATGACAGAGAACCACGATGAGCCACGCATTCAGACATTCATTGCTGTGCATGCAGGCAGCAAGCATGAACCTGCTGAGACTACTGGTTTGGCTCACTATCTGGAGCACATGCTTTTCAAGGGTAGCTCCAATTTTGGAACTGTCAACTTCGAGGCAGAGAAGCCTTTACTGGATCAGATTACTGAACTTTACGAGACTTATCGCAAGACCACTGACGAGGCAGAGCGCAAGGCCATCTACCATCAGATTGACAGCATCAGCTATGAGGCAAGTTCATATTTCATTCCCAATGAATACGACAAGCTTATGGCACATATTGGCGCTAAGGGGTCCAATGCTTTCACCTCTTATGACCAGACTGTCTATACAGAAGACATTCCCAGCAACGAAGTGGAGAATTGGGCTAAAATCCAGAGCGACCGCTTCAAGAATATGGTGCTTCGTGGATTCCATACGGAACTGGAGGCTGTTTACGAGGAGTTCAACAAGTATCTCAACAGCGATTGGGACCATCTGTCTGATGCCATGTTTGGTGCCTTGACTCCCACGCATCCCTACAGCCACTCTGTGATAGGTCTGGGCGAACATCTCAAGAATCCTTCCATCGTGAACATTCTGGACTTCTTCCACAAGTATTATGTGCCCAACAACATGGCCATTTGCCTCTCTGGCGACTTCAATCCTGACGATATGATTGACGTTATCACAAAGTATTTTGGAGACATGGAGCCCAATAAAGATTTGGAGATGCCTCACTATGATCCTCAGCCAGAATTGACAGAGGCCAAGTCCTGCGAGGTTATTACGCCCAATCCAGAGATGGTTCTCCTGGGTTGGCGTTTCGATGGTGCATCGAGTCATCAGAATGACACCCTTCAGGTGCTTAAACAGGTGCTCCATAATGGTACTGCCGGTTTGTTTGACCTGGATCTCAACCTGACTCAGCTGGTCAATTCCTCTGGCACAGAAACCTATAATCTGTGCGACTACTCAGTGCTTATGCTCGAGGCTCAGCCTCAGGCTGGCCAATCACTTGATGAGCTGAAGACATTGCTCTTGGGTGAAGTGGACAAGTTGCGCAAGGGCGAGTTCGATGATGATCTTGTAAAGGGAATTATTGCGGAAGCCAAACTTGACCAGCAATCTTCTCTCGAGGCTAACAGGAATCGCGCCATGATGTATGTGGATGCTTTCATCAACGATATTCCCTGGGCAGATCAGGCACAGCAAATGAATCGATTGGCAAAGATTACGAAGGAGGATGTGGTGGCATTTGCCAACAAGCATCTGCTCGATACAAATTACGTGGTTATCAACAAGCGTCAGGGCGAGGACCCAACCATCACGCCTGTTCCTAAGCCTGCCATCACACCCATTCAGATGAATCGCGATACTGTCAGCACGTTTGCCAAGGCCATCCTCGACAGCATCGTGGCTCCCATTGAGCCTGTGTTCCTCGATTTCCAGAAGGATCTTACTTTCAGCGAGACGGATGCCAAGGTGCCTGTTATCTATCGCGAAAACACAATCAACGACATCTTCCAGCTGACTTATCTCTATGATATGGGACAGGCTGCCGACAGGTATCTGCCTTTGGCTGCCCAGTATCTCAATTATTTGGGCACAGATTCCATGAGTGCTGAGGAGATTCAGCAGAAGTTCTTCTTGCTTGGATGCAAGTTCAATGTCCGTTCTGATATGCGCGAGACTCGCGTCAGTCTCTCTGGCTTGCAGGAGAATATGCCTGAAGCCCTTAAGTTGCTCGACAATCTGCTTACCAACGTAAAGCCTGACTCCACCGCTTTCCAGAATCTGATTCTCAGCAATCTACAGGATCGTCAGAATATGATGAGCATGTTCGACTATTACAGCTATTTCCTGCGCGATTATCTGACCTATGGTTTGCCTGGCGTGGAACTTACCCTGACCAATGAGGAACTGCAGAAAGCCAATTCTGATGAGTTGGTTGCACGCATCCGCAATCTGCGCTCTTACGAGCATCGCATCCTCTATTATGGTCCTTCCAAAAGCGATGACGTGTTGGCCACTCTCAACAGTATCGACCAGCCTGAGATGAAGCCTGTTCTGGCAAATAATGTTCCTGCTATGGAGCAACCTGCTGAAAATGTATGTTTCGTTTATCCATACAATGGAACCACCAGTTTCGTCATGTCTCAGTATGCTTGTACAGGTACTCCTTGGAAGGCTGATGAATTGGGTGCCATTCGCATGTACAATGAATACTTTGGAGCAGGCATGAATACGGTTGTATTCCAGGAGATGCGCGAGAAACGGAGCCTGTGCTATGGTGCTGGTGCACGCTATAACTCTCCCAACTATCAAGACACCTATGCTTATTTCGTAACCAACATCCAAAGCCAGAATGACAAATTGGGCGACTGCATCGATGTTTTCAATGATATCGTCAACAACATGCCTGCCAGCCAGACTGCCTTCGATATCTCTAAGCAGGGACTCATCACTCAGTTGCGCACAGAACGCACCACTCGCCAGCAGATCATCGAGGCTTACCTGGACGCTCAGAAATTGGGGTTGCAGGACGATCCGCGACAGATGGTTTACGACCAGGTGCAGAACATCACGCTGGATGACATCGTTAAGTTCCAGCAGACTCATGTGAAGGACCTCCATTATCGCACAGCCTTTGCAGGCGATCCTGCTGGACTGGATTCCAAGGAGTTGAGCAAGTTGGGCACTGTGAAGTTCCTCTCTGCTCACGAGGTATTCGGCTATTGATTCCTTTTGCATGGCATCTTTGCAATCTGAACTCGAGAAAGGCCGTATCCTGAGGCTCGATGGAGCAATGGGTACCATGATTCAGACCTATCATCTGACTGAGGAGGATTTTCGTGGTCACCGCTTCCGCGATATTCCTGGTCAGATGCAGGGTAACAACGACATTCTGGTGCTTACGCGACCTGACGTCATTCAGGATATCCATCGACGCTATCTTCTGGCAGGAGCTGATATCATCACGACTGATACTTTCAGTGCACAGCGAGTCAGCATGGCTGATTATCATTGCCAGGACTATGTGCAGGAAATCAATCGTGCTGCCGTACGCATTGCGCGAGAAGTGGCTGATGAATTCTCCACGCCTGAGAAGCCTCGCTTTGTGATTGCGACCGTTGGGCCTACCAACAAGACGCTTTCCATGAGTCCTGACGTCAACAATCCTGCCTTACGAGCCTTGACCTTCGATGAGCTTTCTGCTGCCTACGTGGAGCAGATTTCTGCCCTTTTGCAAAGTGGGGTGGATGCTATTCTGCTCGAGACTGTCTATGATACGCTCAACGCTAAGGCTGCCATTCGTGCTTTCCAGATTGCAGAGGAACAGACGGGCATTCAGGCTCCCTTGATGCTCAGCGTGACAGTCGTCGATAAGGCTGGACGTATTCTGAGTGGGCAGATTCTGGAGGCTCTTGTCATCAGCGTGGCTCATGCTCCCCTGCTCTGCATTGGACTCAACTGCTCCTTTGGGGCTCACGACATGTTGCCCTGCTTGCGTGCGTTGGCTCAACGTGTACCTTATTATATATCTGCTCACCCCAATGCCGGTTTGCCCAATACGATGGGAGGCTACGACCAGACGCCCCAGATGATGCACGACGAGATGCGCCATTTCGTGGAGGAAGGTTTGGTTAACATCATTGGAGGATGCTGTGGTACCACACCTGAGCATATCGCTGCCCTCGAGGACTTGACTCACTATGCAGCCCACCTTCCTGTGCAGACGCACTATAGCGTCGCTCTCAGCGGATTGGAACCGTTGGTGGTAACTGGGGAAAAGGCTGATGCTGGCAACACTTTCATCAATGTGGGTGAGCGATGCAATGTGGCAGGTTCTAAGAAATTCCTTCGGCTCATTCGTGAGGGTGCCTACGACGAAGCTCTTTCCATCGCATGCAAACAGGTGGAAGATGGTGCTATGGTGCTCGACATCAACATGGACGATGGGCTCCTTGATGCGAAGCGCGAGATGGTGAATTTCCTCAATCTTCTGGCGAGTGAGCCTGATATATGCCGGGTGCCTGTCATGATTGACTCCAGCAATTGGGAAGTGATTCGAGCCGGCTTGAAGTGTATCCAGGGCAAGGGAATTGTAAACAGCATCTCTCTCAAGGAGGGGGAAGAGACTTTCCTGTCACATGCTCGAGAAATCAGGGACATGGGAGCTGCTGCCATCGTGATGGCTTTCGATGAGAAGGGGCAGGCGGATACATACGAGCGACGCATCGAGATTTGCAGGCGTGCCTATCGCTTGCTGATCGACCAGGTTGCTTTTCCGCTAGAGGACATCATCTTCGATCCCAATGTGCTGGCCGTTGCGACTGGAATGTCTGAGCATGATGGCTATGCATGGGATTTCATCCGTGCTACGGAATGGATCAAGCAGCATCTGCCAGGAGCGCATGTCAGCGGAGGAGTGAGCAACCTCAGTTTCAGCTTTCGAGGCAACAACTACATACGCGAGGCCATGCATGCCGTTTTTCTTTATCATGCCCAGCAGCATGGCATGGATTTTGGTATCGTAAATCCCTCTGCCAAAGTGATGTATGCAGATATACCTCAAGCTCAACTTCATATCATCGAGGATGTCATTCTGCATCCTTCTCCCCAAGCCTCAGAGAATCTCATCCAGTTGGCTCAGCATCTGCTCGAGACGCAGGATACGCCTGAGAAGCCTGCCTCTCAGGATGACACCATCCAGGGGGAAAGAAAGCCTGTCGAGGATCGGCTTGCAGAGAAGCTTCAGAGGGGTGTCACAGACGGACTCGAGGCTGACCTGCAGGAAGCCCTTCAGAAATTCCCTCGTGCCGTGGACATCATCGAGGGCCCATTGATGGATGGAATGAATCGCGTGGGCCAACTCTTTGGCGAAGGCAAGATGTTCCTGCCTCAAGTGGTCAAGACAGCCCGCACGATGAAACAGGCTGTTGCCATCCTGCAACCCTTCATCCAGGCACAACGTGTCAGTGGGAACTCTTCTGCTGGCAAGGTTCTGCTGGCTACCGTAAAGGGTGACGTCCACGATATCGGCAAGAATATTGTCAGCGTGGTTATGGCGTGCAACGGTTTTGAAATCATCGACTTGGGAGTGATGGTGCCTGCTGAGACCATCGTCGAGAAAGCCATTGAGCTGAAACCTGATATCATAGGACTGAGCGGACTGATAACTCCCAGTTTGGAGGAGATGGTGCGTGTGGTTCGTCTGCTCGATCAGGCAGGACTGCGCATTCCTGTCATGATAGGCGGAGCCACCACGAGTCCCCTGCATACTGCGCTTAAGATTTCACCTGCCTATGGAGGGCCTGTCATTTGGGTGAAGGATGCCAGCCAGAATGCCCCTGTGGCTGCCCGTTTCCTCAATCCATCCCAGGTGAAGCAGGCTCAGCAGGAACTGGCCGACGAGCAGCGTCGTCTTCGTCTGGTTCAGGAGGCTAAGCAGGAAAAGATCATCCCTCTCGAGGAAGCACGCAAACGGAAACTCAACCTTTTCGATGACAGCAAGGGTAATGACCAAGAATGAACTGCGCAAATGGGTGCGTGAGCGCAAGCGTCAATTCTCACGCGAAGAGCTGGACCGTTTCTCCCTCGAGGTGAGCAGGCAGGTGCTCGCGCATGAATCATGGTTGCAAGCCTCCCTGGTTCTTCTCTATAATTCCTTGCCAGACGAAGTGGATACGCATCTGCTCATTCAGTCTGCCCTGGAGGCTGGCAAACAGGTGCTGCTTCCTGTGGTTGTGGGTGATGAGCTGGAGCTTCGTCTCTATTCCTCCCAGATGCGTCAGGGAGCGTTTGGCATTCTGGAGCCAGAGGGAGACGCATTTCAGGATTTCGCTGCCATCGACCTTGCCATCGTCCCAGGCATGGCTTTCGATGCATCAGGTCACCGGTTGGGTAGGGGGCGTGGTTACTATGATCGGCTCCTCCAGCATCTTCCCCACGTCACCACACTGGGCATCTGCTTCCCCTTCCAACTTGTCGATGCAGTTCCTGCCGCTCTGCATGACATCTCTGTCTCTGAGGTCATCTGTTAGTTCGCCCTGTCCTCGTCCTCGCTTGTTTGTTCAGTATTTCAATTTTCTCTTTCGACCAATCCGAGTTCTCTGAGTAATCGTGTATCCGCTGATACTAAGCTATTGCATCGAGGCTTTCAACGTGTTGACTCCGGACTTTCAACGTGTTGTTTCCTCTTTCTAATGCGACAGCAAAGGTACGAAGAATGGGCGAGCTGGTGTCGGACATTGGCAGACATTGTCGCACATTGTCACTTATTGTCAGTTATTGTCGGAAATATAGCAATAAATGTCAGGAAAATTCTTGCATATTTCATAAAAAATCACTATCTTTGTAAAGTAAATGAATGGTCAAATGCTATGATTTCGAAAAGCTACTATAAGAACGAGCTTGCGCGTGCGGCAGGCGTTAGTACGAGAACCTTTTGCCGTTGGTTGAAACAACAAAGAGAGCAGTTGTCGCAGTGGGGCATCACGCCCAGAACCCAGCTGCTGCCGCCTGTTGCGGTACAGTGGATATGTGCTCAGTATGGGATCGGTTTTGATGAACTATAAGACCGTGTCACCGTGTCATTTTGATTTTCCATTTTTTGTTTCATGGAGTGTGGGATGAAATTTTATTTTATATATTATATAACACTAGTGTCCCGTTAAAACGAGACGGTTTAAATATAAGTTGTTAAAATAGAATGATTTAGACTCGATATTTCTTGTACACGATTTGAATTGACTAACTTTGCAGTTGTCATCAAAG
>JAEEGI010012214.1_pt1 | contig 18402 bp, 13 predicted proteins | sample 8958751 | NCBI WGS metagenome assembly JAEEGI01 (sample SAMN16246545, study PRJNA631951) | gut metagenome | biome: gut microbiome; feature: rumen; material: KS-attached | host: Bos | place: Iran: Karaj | collected 2018-10 | reverse complement strand
GTGTTGTCAAAGCGGGATGTCAGCTGTTCGAACAGTTCCTGGGGATCATTAACGTAATCTGAATATGTTATAAAATCATCAATTTTAATATTGTCGGACATAATACTTGTAGCCTGTATTGTTTTTAAATCTTCCGCACCGTTCAGCCTGTGCTGCGGTGCACTTTCTTTAAGGTCTGCTGTTATGTCCGCGCCATCGGAACACCTGGATCTCGCACATGATTTTTTCCTTTTCTTTTTTTTTATTTTTTTACCGGAACCTTCCGGTCGTCCTTTTTAAGATGCCGCCTGTCCGGTTTTTGTTTTTGAATGATCCTGCATTTTTTACTGAATCCGATTTTTCAAAAACAAAAACCCGCAAAAATTGCGGGTCTCAAGTAAATCTTAACAAATCATGCAATAGATAACCTTCGCACCCGCTACATGCAAGTACGCCACCACCAGAAAATTAATGCGGAATTGGTTAACATGATTTATTTACTCCTGATTCAAACTATTTGAATTATATGACTTTGTCTGCGCAAATTCAATATGACGATCACAAATCGGCGAAAAATGTGATCTGAAATAAATTTTGGAAGTGTCTGCCAATGAACATTAATAGTTTTATTAATCATTTTCAGCCGATTGATGTTTTACGTAGTGCAGGCAGAAAGAATTCATGAATTTGAACCAGCATAATAGTCTAATGTCGCGGTGTATTTTCAGGAGTTGTACTGCGAGCGAACCGCATGAAAGGTCACGTGCCGGTATGTTCCTACTGGAGGAACTGGCAGTTTAAGAGAATGATGATGATCCTGAGGAAAAAAATCGATGGCATGAAATGCATATCGGTTTAATACTTTGCGGATAAACGTCAGATAAATGTTGAATAATCCGCGTATAGCCGCTAAATTAGATGGCAGAAAGTAAGTTTTGACATCCGAACATTTTAAGTTCAACAGCATATCACGGTTTAAAATTCTGTGCTGAAAAATAAGGATTTCCTGAAGTTCGGGGGAGGTTGAGTGTTATGGGCAATATTCTGAATCCTGTCGAAGGCAATTCCTTTGTTGATCTGGTTGCATTCAAAGATGAGGATATTTTTGTAGATCAGACTGACTTTATCGCCAAGATGTCTGCGCACATCAATAAGAACAAACGTCTTTTGGTTTTAAGCCGTCCCCGCAGATTCGGAAAAACTGTAACAGCTGACATGCTTTTGGCTTATTACTCAAAAGCTTATGCCGGTCAGAATATTTTTGATAAGCTCAAAATAACAGAAAAGGAATACAAAGGCACTTACGAAAAACACCTTAACAAGTATGATGTAATATACATCGATATGAACTCCATCAGAGATGATTATATTGCCTATACTGAGGATGAAGATTTGCAGATAAAAGGTGTTACCACGATTGTTGATTATCTGCAGTACTCAGTAATCGAAGAACTTAAAGAAAATAAAAGCTATGCAGAATTACTCAGTAATAGCAGGAAAGTAGGCAAAAAAAATCTGTCATCTGCATTAAAGGTAATATGTGATCATACTAAAGAAAAATTTATTTTCATTATGGATGAGTGGGATTTGATCTATAGGGATTATCGTCATGATACTGAACTACAAGAATCCTATATTGATTTTTTGAGAGGCCTGTTTAAAACCAAAAAAGGACAGGCATGCTTTGCTTTAGCCTATCTCACCGGTATTCTTCCTATCAAAAAATACAACTCTCAATCCGCATTAAACGGATTTAAAGAATACAATATGCTTTCTCCTGAGCCGTTCGAGAAATATTTCGGTTTCACTGAAGATGAAGTTGCAGAAATTGTTAAGAGTCCGTCATGTGCCATATCTTCACAAGAACTTAAAGAATGGTATGAAGGCTATAAGCTTAACGGCATCGATATTTATAATCCCAACTCAGTAGTTTCTGCTGTTAATGACGGTAAGTGCAAAAGCTATTGGAGTGGAACGTCATCCAATGAAGAAGTTGTGCATCTGATAAACATGAATTTTGACGGAATCAAGGACGATATCATCCATCTTGTTGAAGGCAGTACTATACAGTTCAATTGCAGAACCTTCCAGAATGATATGGTATCAATTGAGAATAAAGACGATATTTTCTCACTGCTGGTATGTCTTGGTTATCTCGGGTGCGTGGATGACGGCGGTGATGATCGCACAGCCTACGTTCCAAACAAGGAAATTAAAACAGCTCTTGCCGCTCTGGTAAAATCTCAGCCGTGGTTTAACTCTATGCCGATTATTGAGCGTTCAGAGATGCTTTTTAATGCCATAACCTCTCTCGACGGCAATAAAACAGCGCAGATTATTACCGAGATCCACAATTCTCCTAATGTATCACTGCTTAATTACAATCGTGAAGAATCAATGGTGTTCTGCCTTATATCCGGTCTTATGTGGCGCACCGAGCGTGAATACGAATGCTTCCGTGAACTGCAGTCCGGTAAAGGAAGTGCAGATCTGATTTATGCCCCTAAGAGAAACATGAATCTTCCGATCCTGCTCATAGAGTTCAAGTATGGTCTGAACGCTGAAGAAGCCATGAAACAGATTAAGGAAAAGGAATATTTCAGCAGATACCGGGACGGCGATTATCCGAACGATGTACTGCTTATAGGCATTAACTACGATCCTAAAACGAAGGAACATCAGTGTCTGATTGAAAAACTCGATTAAACACTCCAATCAACGCCGATACCAGCATTTAAAGGAACTCATGCTGTACTTTTTTAGTACAGCCCCCGCATCATCCTGATCCCCAGCCGGATAAAAATGATGAAACTTACAATCATAACCAGAACCGGATAGATCCCCCCGGCCACCAGAGAGGTCAGTCCTCCTAACAGCGGCGCCAGGGCGACCAGACCGATAACCTTTCCCATCTGGCGGGCGTAGATTTTTTTATTTTTCATTTTTACCGCATAGTTGCGGACAATCATGTGATGATCCCCGGATATGTACAGGCATGCGGCGTACAGCATCAGTGCTCCGGAAAAAATAATCATCAGTATGGCATATGGTTCCATTTCGTCCATAATTATTCCTGCTGTAAGATCCTTCTATCTTTCCTATCTATCTTTCCTAATTATTAATGTTTCACTGTGTTCTGTAAACTTCACATTGGAATATTCACGAGCTTGATCATGATCTTCAGAAGGTTTTGGAAATTTTGCTTTAAGGTTTTCTTTGAACCAGATTGTTGCCTTGGTTTAGCCTAACTTGATATCTATCGCCTTTTTTGCATCTTTATCCTGGAAATCACAAAGGTCGATGATAAACCTTAAGGGTTTTAAAGATCACATTGAAAAATTCTGTTTCCTCCGATTACGATACAATTTTTTTATTTGAGTAACTTGGTTTTGTCTCTCAGATCTAGACTGCTGGATCGGAAAGCAGGTTTAATTACCTGCTGATATGTCAGAATAATGTAGCGGTGTTACCAGCTGATTTTCAGAAATTTGTATGGTTGGTTACCCGCTGTATCCGTTAATATAAATGTTGTTACCTTGATTTCAAAGAAGTGCAGAATTTTAAAAGGAATTTTCGTAATTTTAGATTGATTTCGTTATGCATATACATCCCTTCAAAAGTTCATATTTTTCAGTACACAATTGTGAAATACTTCAAAAAAAAACTTTAAAACATGACATTAATCAACGTTCTGATACATTATTTAAAATCGATCACAAATTTTAATCAGAATTAGAGAACCTGATTGTTCAAAAAAAAAACAGCGGTAAACTTTTTTCAGTAGGTAATAACCTTTGGCTAGGATTGTGATTTGCTATGGAACCATGTTATTTGAATGAACGTGTTATGTTTAGGTGTAGCAGGGGTTTTCCTATAGTTATTTTTAAACCTACCGAAAGTGATTCTTCCTTAAAAATTCAAGGAAGTCCTGTCCTTACAACTGGTTCCGGGCTTAAACTGTTTGTTCCTGCTCTGTGTCTTAATAATCAGTTGCCAAATGGTACTCTCGGTCCTTGTGAATGTACTTCAATATCTCGCGGTTGGAGCAATAATTCAAATTTAAAGCTTCCCAGCGGTAATGCTTTAGTTCGCAATTGTTCAAATACGTGTAAGCAAAGAGGTGGAAAATTGAGTCCGTTTTCCCCTTCTTTTGTTTCGCTTTTGAAGATAAACACAGATGCAAGAATTTCTGGGATATCTGCTATAGGTAATTTTAAATCAACAGAACCGGAAAACAGGGAAAGTGTATCAAAGCAAGATTCAGTTGGATCATCTGATAGTTCCAAAATTGACAATCAGGTGCAGGTAAAAAACAGCCAGAATACACATGCGGTTGTTTCTGGTGATGAGAAAAAAGAAGAAGAACAAAATAATGATTTTTGTGCAAAATGCGGTACAAGAAAGGAATGTGACGGATGTGCTTTTTTAAAGACTTCTGATGTTGAACAAGTGAGGAAGCTGAGATCTACGTTGGAGAAAAACTGTAGTAGAAATGAAAAAATCGATGCGTATAACAGCAGTAACATTAACACTACAGACGCAATTCATCATGTAATTTCTATAAATCAAGGGTTTAACAAAAGAGATATTAAGACACCAAATTTAATATTGCGGCGGGTTGCAAATTTTTTTGATTACGATATAAATTCTTCAGGTAATCTTGTCAGGCTACCGACTTTTGTTATGTTTGAAGATCTTTCAGCCGAAAATATAATCGATGTAGCAGTTGACATGATGAGCAAAACCAAAGCTCAGTTCCATTTAGGTCATCATAATTATCAATTCACAAAAGCATTGCAAAAGCTGGATAAAGCATTGGAAAGGTTGGAATCTAGTAAGGAAACATCAGATTCTGAATTAGAGCACGCTGCGACATTTAAAGAAAAAAAATCATCAAAAGACTCCGTAATTGAACAATTGGATAGGGCTGTATCCAAATTGGAGCACGCTCAAACAAAAGAAGAAAAAATATCACCAAAAGAGCAAGTAATTAAACAATTGGAAGATACACGGACTATATTGGAGGAGCTCAAGTCTTTCGTCTATCTGACTGAATTAATCCGTTCTACCTGTCAATCGCTAAAAGATGATGATTACCGTCTTGACCAAATCAAGGGCCTGAAAGATCAGATATTTGAGCTTAAGAAACAGATGGAAAAAGCTAGAGATTTACTTAATTCTGTTAAACCTTATGAACGAATGGTTAAGGATTTGATTAATGAAGTGCTCGTTACTGATGATGAACAGGGTTTTCTTGATTTTAGTAAAGAAAAGGTTAAATGCTGTATTCTCCAGAAAAAAAACGAAAATAAAAATTTTTTTCAACAGATCATGGATGGTATGGCAGATGAAATTAGGCCCGAACTTATTGATATCAGTAAGAAAAGGAACCGAAATGCAGGACAGTATTTTTTTGTTTCAAAACTTGCCATTTATTATGCATACCGAGATGTACTTGAAAAATTCAAATTGGATCTCGATTTGGCGAGTGATGGAACTGTAAGTAACGATTAGCTCATCAAGAGTGGTGCTATGAATAAATTTTTTGTTATTGATTCTGTTCTCAGTAGAGATGATTACATAAAAATTGAATTCAGTCTGGATGAATTCAATTGGTTGGCCTGCCTTAAATCTGAATTCCAATATCTGGATCATAGCATTATATCCGTTGAGGTTGATGAAGATAGCGGTGAAATATTTCAGGATTTTGTTTATTTGTCCGGCGTTCTGTTGATATCTGACAGACTAAAGAATTTGTTTGATTCACTTGGTATTGATTATTTGTTCTATAAAAAAGTTTTATTAACAAAGAAAAACATCGGTAGAGAAGAAGATTACTGGTTGACGGTTCCGGAACGAATTGACTGTCTTGATAAGGAGAACAGTGAAATCAATGCCAGGCGCAAAGCTAAAAGTATAAAGATTGAAGAAGATAAAACAGGCAGATATGAGATTTTTAAACTAGCCGGAGTTGTGAACCCGGAAATAATAATTTCGGAAAGAATTGCTACTGCGTTACGTGATAGTAATTTTACAGGTTTTTATATTTACAGTGTTGATGATGAGGAATGATGCTATGAGTTTAAGCCCGATGGATATAGTTAAACAGACAGGAACGACTATTATTTTCGAAGAATTTGATTCCGCTGACAACAAGATGGATCTAATAACTTTACTTACTAAAGATGATGAGAAGCTTCCTATCGAAAAATTTAGAAATCTGATAATGGGAGAAAATTCGGAGCTGGTAGTCAAGTCATTCAGTGAATTTGAGGAAAAATTTTCTCCAATTATATATGAAACCATGGTATTAGCTAATGGTAAAGCAAAATTTGTATATAAACTTGACAAACCTAAGCATGGAGATTTTACAAAAATAAATCTTAAAGATCATGCCTTTTATAAAATGATTAAAAATATATTAGATGGAAAGTCTCATTCAGATAACGCAAACCTTGATTTTAATTACGATGAGTTTAAAAAGGCGTTATCACCCAAAGAAAGCATAGAAGAGTGCAAAAAAATTCGTAAAAGACTCCTTGTTAATACTAAGCAGTATAATGAACTTATTGAATCCGGTATACCTAGTGTTGAAATTAAAAGACTTGAAAAAAACATTGTAGAGATACGAAAAAAAATAATAGATAAATACGATAACAAAAGTCCTTTAAATTTGCTACCAATCCTAATTGCTGATAAACAGAGGCAGATTGATTTTTTTAACGAGCAACAGAATACGGTCTCCGGATCTCTTGGATCAGAAACTAAAGTAATCCGTTGTACGCCGGTATTCACGGAAAAAGGAAATATAGGATATAAAAAATATGAAGATAAAGATGAAGCTAATAATGTAGAAGTTCCTGCTGAAAGTAAGGAGCAAACGTACCTGGAGACTGTTGCCGGAGTTCTTAAAAATGATTTTAAAACTTATGCGCCTGCAGAATATAAGGATAATAATTTTGTCGCAGGAATGATAGCCGACGCCTATACTGGCGGTGGGGGTAAAACAGTAATTTCCACAGATCTTATTAAAATTGAAGAAGAAAAAGCTGAACTTCAAGATATTTATAAGGACTCTCAGGAAAGTTTTGCCAAAGCTGTTATTGATATTGTTCAGAGGTTTATCGGGGTAAAGAGTTTTTTTGATCATGCAGCCTATAAAGGAAAACTTGGACGAAACATTAAATTAATAGTGGCTAACTGTAAATATAATAAATTACTTGCTGACGATGTAGCAAAGGATCGATTTAAGTTCTATTTCAATGCTTTCAGCAATGAAAAGGATGTTAACAGAATTTGGTTTGGTATTGTCCCTTCTGTCAGATTTGACGATTGTGGATCTGATTCATCTGTCGATAACACCTGTTCTGGAGGTGCTTTTGGCGAGATAAATCCATCTTCAGATAAAGTGAAGAAGATTGACGATAGTGGTAGTCAGCTTGATAGTCTTAAGGAAATGCTGTCTCTTCTTAGTGACGCTAAAATTATGGCCTTTACAAATGATAAAGCCGGAAAGGATACAGGTTTTGTGAGCATAAATGCAGATAAAGTCAGGAAATATGATGAGGATCTGTGGAATGTGAATAGTGAATATGCAGTGTTCTGTTATCCTAACTTTACCATTCTGCCCGAAGAAAAAACTGCTGTAAAAATTGGTTATAAGCTTGATGAATATAATTCTAAATCGGATGAATATTGTGTGCTTCCGGGAGTGTACCTGGACAGTTCCTACGTTGCTTGCGGTATGGTGGTTGGTATTCAGAATTACGAATTCTTGAAAAGTAAAGGTTTCAACGTTGACAGTAGATTACCTTGTGTCCGTTTCAGTCTTGAAGATGAAGAACACAGCAAGATCATAACCACCAATCTTAATCGCGAAACAACCACTGAAATGCTTAAGGAAACCAAAGCTGCTATGTCAGAATATCGATTCGGCTTTGCTTTTGCTGATAACCGAATTATCTACAAAGATAAAATTCTCAATAATAGTTATGTCATTAATGAGCGAACTCTCAAACGTGACACTAATGGTATTTATAAACCTGTTTGCTGGACTTTGGTAAAAAATACTATAGATCAGATGCTCCGTTCTATTGATGATAACTTAAGCCGCAAAACTTTTAATATTTTTCAAAGAGAGTATGTGGATTCCTGGAAACGAGATGGTAAGGATGATAGCAAGAGGTTTGATAACCGAATCCTCCTTGACGGTGAAACAGTAACTACCGATGAAGATAAAGATTCAGCCAACAAACTTTATCTCCAAATCACATTTAACGGTGAACCTCAACGATATGAAGATATCGTATTTACTGAACAGACAGAAGATAACAATGGAGGTAATTAATTATGTACTATAAATTATTCATTGAAGGCGACAGTGGTGAGAAGATTGAAATAACAGATCATACAGTAATTCAGAATGTTGAATTTAATCTTTATCAGAATGATAAGCTTGCCAATGACAGATCAGATCAGTTATTTGCTGATGTAACGGTTTGCGGGGTTTTGAATGATAAATCCAAAAATGAAACGAAGGCAATCAGTGAATGGGCTAGAAAAACTGATAAAGCTAATATTTACAAAAAAGTAGATATTACGGTATATGAAAGTCCAAAAGATTCAGAGCCTATCAGGGATTATTTTTTCAAATTTATGTTCTGTTCTTCGTATTATGAGAAGTTTCTTGAACATACCGACAAAGAGAACTCTGGTGCAATAGGTACTTTCTGTCTGAAAATGAAGCAGAGAAAAGGTGAGATAGATACGATTAAAGTTGAATAGCGTAGTGTTTGAATTGTGGAAATTTCCGGTTTTGAAAAAATCATCAGTATAGATGAATTTGAATATCTAAGTGAAGTTAATCAACATGAACAGTGTCATTTTTCCTGCTCGGTTGCTGAGAATGATTTGGATAATCTGATGAATAAAGTAGATACCGAATGCTCTTTTGCAGATGGTGACTTTAAATTCAAGGGTTGTATTGTTGATATCTCATTTACAAAGGATATCAGTGGTTCTGTACTGATGGTTACTGCTGAGGGGTTATCCCGTGAATACGACAGAGAATCGAAATGCAGAGTTTTTCAAGATCCGGACAAAAAAATTTCTGATATGCTTAAACTTCTTTCCAGTATGAAAAATGTTCATAACAGAGTTTCAGGTGAAGCTGAAATTCCTGGAATTCTGGTACAGAACAGAATTACCGACTGGAAATTTGCAATCGAACTTGCCACTTCGGCAGGGGAATTTGTTTTTCCCGGGGAGGATACTTTTATTTCCAATAAAGGAAAAGACAAAGGTACCCTTGATGAAAATGATTTAGTTTCCTTCCGTTATGGTAAAACACCTGAAGGTGCTCGTTTAATCTGCAGAATGCTAAAAAATTTTGATCTTGGTGATACTGTTACATTTAAGGGCTCACAGTTATTTATACGCAAAAAAAGATTTTTCCTGGAACATTGCTCCTATTTTTATGAATACGAATTTCATGAAGTAAAAGATCCTGAATCTGAGATTGCTGTTATAAATAATCTGACTCTGGATGCTTCCGTAATTAACAACAGAGATGAAAAAAATTTGGGACGTTTACAACTGTCTTTTGAGCATGAACCTTTTGAAGATCCGATGCAGGATCGACCATGCTGGATTGAATCAGAAAGCTTTTTTGCAACCAGAGACTTCGGAGCTGTGTTCATTCCTGCCAAAAAAGATCAGGTGCTAGTGAGGATTTATAATGGTAGAGCGGTGGTATCAGGGAGTCTGAGGACTGATGCTTTTAATCAGATTGTGAAAGGAGCTGACAATCAGTACCTGGTCTTCGATGATACAAGATATATTAAGTTTGATAATGACAGTTCCGGCAGAAATAAAGGAATTGTGCTTCAGAAAGGCAAGAACAGAATCGAGATTCACGACGAAGATATTATTGTAAAAAGCGGTGATAAGATCACTGTAAAGATAGACCTGAATGAATTGAATGCAAAAGTTTTTGATTCAACTCTTCAACTTAAAGATGAATTTTTAGTCTTTAATTCCGAAAATGTTGTAGCAAAAGGAAAATCAAAAGTTTCTATTGAAGGTGACAACGTTGAAATAAAAGGTGGTAAGGTCAATATCAAGGGCGACTCTGGAGTAGGAATAGATTAGTATGTACGAGATCAATAAGAAAGATTTACATCAGTGTATAAATAGGGAAGAATTACATCGGTGTATATATGAATCAAAATATTCTGAGCAGGATAAAATTAATTATGAAATCCAGCAATCCTTCAAATCTTTGTTTGATGAACTTTGCCAATACAGTGAGGATGTAAATAAATCAATTATAGATAAGTGTGTATCCAATGATTCCTCACATATGATCGGTGCGGTTTATGTCTCGTTAGTCGATAAAAATGATGAAATAAAACTCAAACAGTATAAAAATGCCGGAATGTCACCAATGGCCGATATAGATGAACCGGCGAACGATTTTCATTTACCGCCTATTTCAGAATCGCAATATCTTTACCGGAGAATATTTGTAAATGCTGAATATGACAAACTTAAAAATTTTCAGAATGATGCTGCTGAATTAAGAAAATATACCGGAAAGTACAGCACTAACGGTGCAGAACATACTTTTACCTACCATCTTGTTTTTGACAGAACTTTTGTGGAAAAACATGAACTTCTGTATCAGTATGCGAGTTATTATGATTTTGTTAATCCCGTAGTTTTTTCCCCGTACAGCTATAAATCTTTCTTGATTGTCTATCCAAAATCTCTTGCTGATGAAAATCTGGATTTCTGTTTCAGCAAGAACGGCATTGATGTAATTGCTGATAATTATGAAATGTATTGGAATTTTATGATAAGGGAGACCGAAGAAATAACTTATGATACGAAAATTCCATACGGGAATGATGTGAAATATACCTACGTGTTTGAAAAAAACAGACATGGTCATTACTGCCTGCCGTTACCAATTGATAAGGATGTATTGATTTATGATATCAGGGTTAACTGTGACAGTGTTGAAATTTCTATAAGTAGTGGTACCTGCTGTTTCAGAGTGCTCGAATATGCGTCTATAGATAAAAGCTTTTTTGATGAAGATGTTAAAGTAAGAAAGGTCTTTTGCAATTCTCTTGATGAAACATTCAGCGGTTTTAGAAATAAAAGAATTATTTCTGATGCTGATATTGAACATGCAATTGCTCCATACAGGAGAAATGAAACCTGGTTGAATGCGGAAATATCTAGTGGCTGCGAACATGAACACATTGTAAAACGCTATTCAGCGCAGTTCCGTCCTGATTTGAAAGGAAAACGGATCTTTAAGAAAACCGATACAGTACATTTAAAATTCAATTCAAAATCCGCGTTAAATTTTGCAGATGATTACATAAATTATGTTCTTCAGTATTTGGAGTGGTTTTATCCTGAAATTGAATGGGCGGGGGAAAAATAATGTCCTATATCTGGGAATTTTTAAAAGAGAATAATAACTTGGCAAATTTTGTTGTCAAAAAGAGTTTTTGTCCCTATGTTGAAGTATTCTCGGATAATCCGGAAGAAATATCAGTTAATCCGCTTTTGAGATTCTCAGAAATTTTTAATGCTCTTGATCAGATTTTTACCGGTAATCACCCAGCTGATGAGTTGAACGAAGGTAATGAGCTGGATACGTCGAGTTGCTATCAAAAAACTTTTTACCGCGTAATTTTCAATTATCTGGCAATGCTCGATAAATCTTTCGGCCTGAACTATAGGCAAATGTTAATTGAGAAGGTTAGACTGGAAGTTGAGAATAACTATTTCGGTGAAAAGGTGTGTTCGTTATATAAAGATCTTAAACAACCTGGTATAAATGAACAACTTAGTATAAAAGAACAGAATATATTTCTTTATCTTGTTGCTTCAAAACTGTTGAAGCAGGATCAAAGCTATTTTAATGAGGCTGTTGAGCGGCTGTTTTCAACTCATTTGCTGAAGTTTGAAGAATCAACCTCAACATATTTCCTATATATAGGAGAACGGAAAACTGATTATAACTCAACCAAGTATGAATTATTGAAGTTAATGTTTTGGGATAGAAATCTGAAGTTGCGAACATATTGGGAATATCACTACGGCATTATAGGAAATAACAGAACAATGCTGATCGGCAATATACAGATTGTAGGTGAAATTATAAGCAGAGAGGATAACTGAGAATGAGCGAAAATATGGATCAAAATAATCCTTTATCACAAGGTAATTCAAACAAGCAGAGTCAAGGACTGTTGGATTTTAATATATTCTCCCTCTTTAGAAAAAAAGATACATGTGTTGAGGGTGAGCATGTAACATCTGATTTAATTACATTAAAAATTGACCCTCTTGCTTTTAAAAATCCGCAAATAGCTAAAATAATTGAAGAGAGGGCTGTTGTAAACAATAACAATGATGAGCAGGTAGCCGAGAATGCAGCAGAACACACACACACAATCAGAGAAATACCAATAAAGCTTGTTGAGACCAGTGAACTTGAACTTCCTAACAAGATTGAACTGTATTCAGGCTTGGACGTAACTGAAAAGGACAATGTTTATGTAAAGAATGTTAATCCAAAGCTTTTCTGTATCAGAGATTTGAACTGCTCGCGTGATTTCAGTTCTGATTTTTGCAATGTAATGCTGGTTAACAGTGATTCTTCTAACAAGGATAACGTTGTAGTTGGTTTTTTTTCGTTGATGAAAACTTTGAAAAACGGGACTGCTGAATATTTTCTTGTTGCTTCGGCCGATAATATTTCTTTCAACGATATCAAGTATTCAAATAATTTTTTTGTTTTTCCTAGAAATAAAAGTAATAAAATTGAATATGTAAAGTCTGCCGTTGAGGTTGACTTCAGGGATACAGAAACCACTGGCACACATTTATGCATTGACTTCGGGACATCCAATTCAACAGCAGGTGCTTTCCTTGACTCACACTATGTGGAAAAAATTTCCAATCTTGCAGTGCTAAACAGACTGGTTAAACCTGATAGTGAAAATTTGGTAACTTTTAATACTTTTTCAGACAGTAATCTCTCCTTTAATGAGTTGTCTCCGACAGTTCTTTATGTGAAACAAGTTAAAAATCATGATGATCCTGATTCTGTCGTTTTTGCTTTTGGTTATGAGGCAATGAAGCTGATCAATAATGACGGTTACTGTCCTAAGGCAAGTTGCTTTATGGAGATCAAAAGATGGATAACAGATATTGATAAAATAGAAGAAATTCATGATCCTGATGGAAATAAAATAAAAATCAGCCGCAGATCAATAGTGGCGAAGTATTTCAGCTTTATCATCAGAGAGGCAGAGAATCAGTTCAAATGCAAATTTAAACATATCCATATGACTACCCCTGTCAAACTGAAAAAGCATACGCTTGCTCTCTATGACAGTATTCTTTCCTGTATCGGCTATAAACTTGAAAAAGAGCATGCGATCGATGAAGCAATTTCTGTTCTGTACAGTATTATTGACAGGGATATAAAAGAAAAAAAATATGAAAAAGTAAATGGTGCAGAAAATAATAAATGGGAACGCAAAGTTCTTATTATTGACTGCGGTGGAGGAACTTCGGATCTTGCTTCTTGTAAATACAGTATAAGCAAAGATGAGGACGGTATTATCAACTATGATGTTAAAACCGAGTATGTTAACGGTGATATAAACTTCGGAGGTAATAATATCACATACCGCATAATGCAGTTTATGAAGATTGTCTATGCAGGAGTATATTGCGGTAAAGAACGGATAACTATAGATTCTCTCATTGCACCAGATAGCGAATCCATTTTTTCTTATATGGAAAACATTGAGATAGGAGAAACGTTTGCTAAAAAATATGAAAGCATCTATAGCAGGCTAGATGAGGAATACAGAAAGGCTGAAACTGTAATACCTACCAGGTTTATTCAGTATGAGAACAGTACGGCGGAGGAGTATAACCGGGTTAAAAATAATTTTTACTTTTTGTGGAAACTTGCAGAGGAAATGAAAAAGGAGTTTTACAGAACTAATTCTATTTCCCGCTATACCTTTGCAAATGAGAAGAATAAAGATGTGGATCTTTGTGTTTATAAAGAACCGTTCTGGAAGTTATATCATTGTACAAGTTACGATAAATCGACTTATAAAGAAGATCAATGTCTTCCGAATGTAACGTTTAATGCTAAGGAAATTGATAAACTGATCAGAGCTGATATTTATAATCTTGTTAGAAAATTTCTTAATGATCTATACGAAAGCGAGAGTCTTCAGTCTTATAATCAGATCAAACTGTCTGGTCAAACTTCTAAAATTAATATCTTTATGGGTTGCCTGAAAGAATTTCTGCCAGGAAAAAAGATCGGTCGCAGCAGTTCAAAAGAGAAAGGTGCCGAAGAGCTTAAGCTTATGTGCATAAAGGGTGCCATTATGTATGTTCACTCTCTTGAAAATTCGTCGATAGAAGGAAAGTTTGATAACGAAACCAATAATATTCCTATTTCTGTGTATAAGTTGAATCCGGAAGGAAAAGACGAAGAGTTATTTAAGCATGGAGCACAATGGGACCAGTTACCGCAGAGAATCAGGCTGACACCAGCTGCGAAACAAATTACTTTTATTATGAAGTCCTCTGAAATGGTGAGCGGTGAAACATACATATATAGTTGTGAGAATATTACGTGGCAGAAAACAACACCGAAGGAAATTGACGAAATTTCCAATGGAATGATACAACAGAGTTACAACCAGACAGGCATACATACCGATGAGTTTGATACTAAAAAGGTGGCAGATCTGGATCATCTGATTGATGATAAAAAATATGTCTTTGTATATCTCAATAAAGAAAAATGGGGATTTAGCATTCTTCCTGTATACCGTAAAGGAAATGAAATTTATCGCGGAGATGAGAAATTCTGCTCATTTGAAATAGATCTACTGATGGAATCATTCTTTGATGGAAACAAATAAGGAGTTTGTTATGCTGAAACCTTCATTTGATGATGGGACTATCCTTAAGCAGCAAATGCTTGAAGCGCTGAGAGATTTTCCCAGAAAAATTTTAGATGTTTATTTTTCGGAGTTTGGAGATGGAATAATTTCCGGGTTTGAACTAAGCGTTGAGGATTCGACTCAGACAGTTATTGTATCTCCCGGAATATACAAGCATAACGATAAAGTTTATGTCAGTGAAAACAAGCTTAGTATTAATCTCTTTGATGAAAAAAATAATATTGTCTATCTTGAACCGGAAAGAAAAAAAACTGATTCAGGCGTGAACTTTAACATAAAACTTACAATCCATACTAACAGTGAGGGCGAAATTCGTGATGAGAACAAAACTACTGAAATGTTTGAATTGTTCAGGTGTTCTAAAGACACTGGAGCTAAAATTTTTAAAATTCAAAAATTAGATGACGTTGTTAATAATAAAGGTAAAGTTCCTCACAACCATCTTAATCAGAATTATGTGTTATTCAGTTACTGCGGAGGTTCGGGCTTCAGCAGAGATTATTTAAAACTGTATGCTTCATATGTTTTGAATTCTGGTAACTGTTCTGCTTTCGATGTTGCCTTTGCGTGCCAATGTCTTAATGGTTTGCATGATTTTGATTTAATAGAAAAATATTTTGGCCCTAGCGATAAAAATTTTTCCAATGAGGATATTATCAGTAAGATTAAGGATAAAAAAGATCGTCTGAGTAGAAAAACTGAATGCAGTGTTAAACATAATGTTCAACAAACGAACGAAATTATGATTATTGATTGATCGTTGATTTTTGATGCAGTCTTGTAATATGAATTTAAAGAATTGTGTAAATAAATTTTAAAGAGGTGAAATATGAAGCTTACTGAAATGAAGCTTACAGTTAGAACGCTTATAACTGTGTTATCGATAGTTCTGGTTACATCATTGCTGACAGCAGCAGTGTGCAAGCTCGGCGATAAATCTGTGGAAGCTTTGGAAACTGAAATTTCTGAACTGAAAAACACTAATCAGTCACTTGTGGATGAAAATCAATCTTTGAAAAACAAGTTAAAAATAAATTCGCAAAACGATCAAACAAATGATGCTCTTAATAAGGAACTGACTGATCTCAGAAACAAGAACCAGGTATTGTTAAGTGAAAATCAATCTTTGAAAAATAATGTTGCTTCTTTTGAAGAGAAAAATAAAAGATTCAATGCTTTGTTCGATAAACTTTACGCAGAATTGAAAGAATGCAAGGCGATAAATAAATGATGTAAAACTGTATTAGTGTTTAAGTCCTGAATAGTCGTTACTTTGAGGATGATGCCTGTCATTAAAATTTTGGAAAAATAAGGGGGCTGAATGAGTGAGCAGACGGTAGATCTTTTAAATGCTCTACTAAAGATTCTGAACTGGGATCAGAGGAAAATTGATAATGTAACAGCATTGATTAATTCTCTTGGATCTCTCGGGGATAAGGTGCCGATTGCAAGTTCCCTTAATCAGGATAATTCTACTATTTCTTCAAGTTCGGTTTCAGAATCGGATTTAAATGGGAGCAGCAAACAAATAGAAACATACAACCAGCAAAAAGATAAGCTCGAGTCTGATTTGAGAAAGAGAATCGTTCAGCTAGAAGCTGAAAATAAGAAACTCGAATCTGATTTGAGCAATAAAAACGAACAATTGGAGGCATCCAACCAGCAAAAAGACAAACTCGAGTCCGATCTAAGAAAGAGAATCGATCAATTGGAAATTGAAAACAATAAGCTCAGATCTGATTTCAACAATATAAACAAACAATTGGAAGCCGCCAACCATCAACTACAAGAACGGAATAATTTGATTGCCAAATTGACCGGAGAAAAAGATTTTCTTGACAAAGAAAAACAAAAACAGGACAAACGGTTGGAGGCGATCTCTGATTTTTCCAGAATTGAAGAAATTAATAATTTTGTAAATGGATTACCTATATCGCTGAAAAATTTATCGTGTTTAAGGATTCTTGCTTTTGATGAATTGTCAGTATTATTAACCCAGTTTGGAAATCTACAGCGATTGAAGAGTTTGTGGCAGGCCGTACACAGTGAAATTTTGGCAACTAACCAAATTTGTGAGGACGAATTAATCCGGCTTCTTCGAATTATGGTTGAGTACTATAACCGTGCTAATCCGGGTACTGAACTTTCTGTATATGAACCCCATATTGGTGATAGGTTTGACGCAAATTTATTTTCAAGACTTGCAGGACCAATTGTTCCCAGTTGCGTCAGTAAGGTCTTGTTCCCAGGATTAAAAAATGTGAAAGGTGATCACTGGGTAAAGCCTATTGTTTGTTAGGTTTGTTTGTTTTGAAAACCTACCAATTGCGTGGTTAAGCTTTTAAAAATAACAATAATACGGGATGATTGCGTATGAAAACAAAAACTGTGTATATTTCTAAACATCTGGCAGAAAAACTTGTAACCGAGAATTTTTCCGTTTTACGACAAAATTCAAAAAAACAGGAATTGAGTAAATTGGAGGATAGTAATTTTGATAAATCTGTCCATGATGTCAATCGAAATATTATTTCCTCTATTTTAAACTCCCAAGTCTACGCAGAATTTATAGCCAAAAATCCAAATTTACGATTGTTGAAAAAATATTCCAATGAGCGCCTTGGCTGCTGGGTTGCAGTAAAATCATGTTTGGCTCCAAAGTTGAGCGGAGGTTATGTCTTTTCTAAGAAAATTATATGCGATTTTTTTAGATCCTTTGTCAATAATGTATTGTTTCACATCTTTAAAAATGTTTCTGCAGATTGTTTTGATTTTACATTTGAATCTTTTCCAAATAAGTCTTTTTATTGCAGTGAGAGAAACCATACAGATTATAAAAGCTATAATAAAAATATAATTAGACAAAAAATTAGAAATTCAAAGGTTGATGTTGAATGGTTGCCTGCAACTGAAGCGATAAATTGGCTGAAAAATATTGTAAACCTGGAGAAATTATCTGATTGTATTGCGGTTAATAATTATGGTGATCTGTATTTGCTGGTCAATCATGATGGAAAATTTTCTTTCTATGATACTAATGATAATTGCCGACAATCTATAAATGCCAACTTTGTATGTTGGGTGAATTTTTCATCAGAAATATGTAATGCCCTTGTATCTGACGAAAATACAGACTCCGGTGCTTCACTTGAAGAGATCGGTAATATTCTGAACAATAATAATATTTTACAATCTGATTTCTTCCTGAAGACTGATAACATCAGAGTCAACCTTCCTTTACTTCGCGAAGATGATCTGTATTCATCATCTGGTGGATCTTTCGAAGTATTCTGTCCTGATAATCCTCCTGATGCCGCTGATGATCCGTACGTAAAGATTGAACTGGATAAGGAATGTACTGTTGCTGATCCATGGAATTTTGTTCGTGAAAATGAAACTG
>JAEEGI010012211.1_pt1 | contig 18403 bp, 13 predicted proteins | sample 8958751 | NCBI WGS metagenome assembly JAEEGI01 (sample SAMN16246545, study PRJNA631951) | gut metagenome | biome: gut microbiome; feature: rumen; material: KS-attached | host: Bos | place: Iran: Karaj | collected 2018-10 | reverse complement strand
ATGATATTAATGCATAATTAATAATGCATAATGAATAATAAAAGTGGACTCAAGCAGCTCGGGCTCTCCCCCCTTTGGGGGAGCTGGAGGGGGCTCCTATTACTACGCCTAACTGCAACAATGTGACAATGTGACATTTTTTGTTTTTCTGATTTCTGTTGACAGCAGCCAGACGGTCTGAAAATGTTGTAAGTCTCTGTAACTGAATGGGTTGACAGTTACCCGTATGGGTTGACAATTTCCCTGACGGAGGAGCCCCTTCCTTCCTAAAGCCCATTTTTCCCTTAAAAAAGTCCGTTTTCCATGTCCGTTTTTCCGTAATTTTTTGTATCTTTGCATATCACTACGATAAACAAACCTATAAAAAGCATCTTCATATGAATAAAAATAGCTTCGCTACATTACTGCTAACCCTGCTACTCAGCATGATGAGCACAAACACCTTCGCATATAATTTCGTAATTGACGGGATATACTACAATCTGATTGATGGCAAAAATGGCAAGGCCGCAGAAGTGACCTATAAAGGGAATCAATATAGTCATGAAGCAATCTACTCAGGAGATGTTACTATTCCTGAGATAGTCACTTATGCGGGTCTAAAGCTCTCTGTGGAGAGCATCGGAGATAAAACGTTCTGGCGATGCTCTGGCCTGACCTCTATCACCATCCCCAACAGTGTGACGAGCATAGGAGCCTCTGCGTTCAATGGCTGCTCCAGCCTCACTTCCATCACCATCCCCAGCAATGTGACAAGCATTGGAGGTGGGGCGTTCTCCGACTGCGCCAGCCTTACCTCTATCACCATCCCCAACAGCGTGACAAGTATCGGACAATCTGCGTTCACTGGCTGCTCCAGCCTCACCTCCGTCACTATCGGCAATAGCGTGACGAGCATAGGAAACTATGCGTTCTATAAATGCAGAGGCCTGACCTCTATCGACATCCCCAACAGCGTGACGAGCATAGGAAGTACTGCTTTCACTGGCTGTACAGGCCTTACCTCCGTAACTATTGGTAATTCTGTGGAATTCATTGGAATGCAAGCGTTCTATCGCTGCTCTAGCCTGACCTCTATCACCATCCCCAACAGCGTAACGAAAATAGAAAATTCTGCGTTCTCTAAATGCATAGGCCTCACCTCTATCGACATCCCCAACAGTGTGACGAGCATAGGAGAGAGTGCGTTCCAAGATTGCGCCAGCCTCACTTCTGCTACTATTGGTAACGGCGTGACGAGCATAGGAAAATATGCATTTGGGAATTGCTCCAACCTTACCTCAGTTTCCCTTGGCAAAAACATGACGACTATCGAAGATTATGCGTTTGAATTGTGCAATTTGAAGGAAGTATATTGCTATGCTGAGAAAGTTCCATCAACAAAATTCGAAGCTTTTCATTCTACCAACATACAGAATATTACATTATACGTTCCTGCCAGTGCCATTAACGACTATAAGAGTACGACGCCCTGGTGCTATTTTTACACCATCAAGGAGATTTCTGGTACCTCAGTCCAGGCCGTTAAGGAGAGCGTGCCCGTGCTGATTTCCGCCAACAACGGCTTGATAACCGTGAAGGGCGAGCTGGATGGTGAGCCGGTGGCGGTCTATACTGCCGAGGGCAAGCTGATGGGCTCAGGCACGATAAACGGCGGTCTGGCAACGGTTAGCACCAGCCTCGGGGCTGGCTCGGTGGCCATCGTGAAAATCGGACAGAAGGCGGTTAAGGTGGTGATGAGGTAAAGCAAGACGGTGAACGAATTGTTCATTGTCGGCTTAAACATATCTGTTCGGAAACACAAAGGGGTGACCATTTCGTTCACCCCTTTATTCTTCGTTTAGATTGATGATGCCAAGGGTGGCCGTTTTGTCCACTCCTTTCCTTCATTTTTTTAAACAACCGGTACAACTAAAACAACCTTTTAATAGTGACGGACGTCGCTCAGGCATCATGCTTGAATAATATTGTCAAAGTTGTCTGTGTTGTCTTTTCTTTTAACTTTAAACTTTGAATTTTCGGAGCAGCGAGCGCCAAAGATACTTGCATCAGTTTGGCAGAGATTCCCGCTGACGCGCCTACCCGTAGCCTTTCGTGACGAAAATCATGGTCAGAATGGACATGACCTTTTACCTGCAGCTCCGCTTCCTATGGCTTGCGCGAGTTAGCATCCGAGAGCGTGGAGTTGGGAAATCTCACTTCTGTAATCGGGCCAACCGGGATGTGATGAGCTCCATGTATGCGCACTTCATGTCTTCGCAGAGGAAAGAATCGTGTATAAGCGTCTGCCACTTTGGTAGAGCCTTTTGAAGACTGGCTATCAGACGCAGCAATACATTCTCTTCCAAGCCCATTGTCTTTGCCGCACTTAGAAAATCGTCCAGACGGAGTTTTGTATTTCTTCCAGAAAGGGGGAGTGCCAACTCCTCTTTGTCCCTGGGGTTGGCAATAGCAATGTTAAGGAGGTCATAGGCTGGCGACAACTGGTACTTTTCAGAAGGACGGTAGAGCGAGAAGTTCTTCAGGTGCATGTCGTTGTTGCCTGTCACAAAGCAGAAAAGCAAGAGCTGCATATAGTTCGTCAGGTCGAGCTTAGGCGTGTTACTATACTGTGCTATGGTCTTCGCAATTTGCTCATGTGAGCCTTTATACTTGTATTCTGTAGGGTGCAACGTCAGTTGGCACATGTCCTCCATGTCAATTTTCTCGCCATTCCTGGTACGGTCAATGCGTTTGGTAATGTAACCGAGTTCACCATCGGCCAAACGAATGAGACTATGAGGTACGACACTTATCTTCGCCGCTTCAGCAAGGTGCATTGTCAGGTCTTCGTTTTCGGGCAACTGCGGGTAACTCTCCGTCTGGGGCTTGAAGATATAATTTCCCCAAAGCCCCACGATGGTCAGCCGGCTACAGCCCTCATGTTTGTTGAGGTTCAACGACAGCTTGGGCTGAACGCCTGTTAGTGAGGTTTGGGCACGAATTACTTGCTCGGCCAAACTATCAAGATCTTCATGCCGATATTCCAGCGATGGTGCATCTTTTGTCCCAAAGAACTTTCGAACACAACTAGGGTGAAAGTCTTTCTGTCCCTCTTTCAAAGGTTGATAACAATATAGGCACTTACACATCATTCGCCTCCTTCCTTGTTTATTGGCACGACACTGACAGAGCCGATGCACTCTTTGCAGCACAACAGCAGCAGAGACATACGGTCGAGAATGCTGATGTCGGTGTTGCGGAGCGCCACATCAAGCAACCATCCTTCAGGTATCAGTCCGTCAAAAAACGGGAACAACACAGGGCTTACGAACGCCTCAGTCTGTAATGGCAGAGTCAGACTTACTGGCTGTGCATCCTCGCGAGCGAGATACGTTTCATCATAGCAGAAGCGATATTCGCCGCCTTCTTCTGTTAAGATGCCTGTAAAAATGTCCTTGCGGTATATTTCTGCCTGTCTCATCGCTTGGGTGTTGCCGTTAGTTCGTAATCAAACAAATCAAGTAGTTGGTTTACCTTATCCATCCTCAGCGTCGGTTTCCCTTGTTCCAGGTTTCTGACGAAGCAAAGCCCCACGCCCGACTTCAAGGCGAGGTCTTCCTGAGTAAGGCCATATTCCTTGCGCAGGGTCTTTACAACAGCTGACAGTTTTGTCTTTTCCATATCAAATTATATTGTTTCGAATGCAAAATTATAATTTTATTTTGATATTATATCATTTCTAATATAAAATTGAATAGATTTAACAGAATTATATGCGTTCTACTACAATATATTTGAGAAAACACTCTGTTCTGGTTCTATCTGTTAAAGCAAACCTGGCAGCGTGCCCGCTAAAAAAGCAACACCACAGACACGGCGTTGCTGCCCACGGCGACATCGTATTTGCGTCGCTTTCCTGTTATCTTCCTGCCCAGCCAGTAGCCGGCCTCAGTGGAAAGGATGCCGATGCCAGCTCCTGCCAGCACGTCAGCCCAGTGGTGGTGGCGGTTGGCGACACGCTCGATGGCGATGCCCGTGGCGGCAGCATAGCCCGCAATGCCTATCCACGGTGAGATGTGGCGCGTCTCCTTGAACAATACGCTGGCTCCGGTGAAGGCCAACGACGTGTGTCCCGACGGGAAAGAATGGTTGTCGGAGCCGTCGGGGCGCTCCGAACGAACCATGGGCTTGAGCGAATAAGTAACAGCCGCATCGATGGCAAAGGAAGCGGCGGCATTGACAGCCGCCTGCTTCCAGTCGTATTTGTCCTGCGCCGTGCAACTCATTGCACAGAACAAAAGGAGGATTGCCAGATGCTTTCTCAACTCTTCTTGGTCTTGATGACGCCAACACAGCAGGCTCCGATGACCAGCAACACGCCCGAGACGATCATCATCGACGACTGGTGGCTGCCTATCATCGTCAGAATCAAGCCGCCACAGAGGGCTGCCACAATCTGAGGAATGCAGATGGTGCCGTTGAAGAGTCCCAGGTAAGCGCCCATGTGGCCATAGCCCTGCAGGGCATTGGTGACGAAGGTGAACGGCATAGCCAGCATAGCAGCCCAAGCGCAACCAATCAGGAGGAACGGAACGAACTGCAAGTACTGATCGTGGATGAACGGAACCATAGCAAAGCCGATGGCGCCTAACAGCAGGCTCACGGCATAGGCCATCTTCGTGTTCGAGAAACGAGGCAGGATGGCTGCCCACACGACGCTGCCCACGGCCTGGACGGCAAACAGAATGCCCACCCAGTTGCCGGCAGTCTGGAACGACTCGCTGGCCGGGTTGGTGGTATTCCATACGGTCTCGGCAATGGCGCCCGTGCTATAGTTCCACATGTAAAGGAATGCTGCCCAGCAGAAGAACTGCACCAGGCCCACTTTCCAGAATGTGGAAGGAGCATTCTTGAGCAGGGTAATCCAGTTGGCACTTTCCTCTTTCTCCTCAGAGACAGGGTTGTACTCGCGGTACTCCTTGGGATTCCACTCTTTCACCTTCATGGTGGTGTAGATGACACAGAGGATCAGGATGGCGGCTCCGATGTAGAACGACCAGATGACCGAGTCGGGCACCACGCCCTCGGGGGCCACATTGCTGATGCCGATGGCAGTAAAGATGAATGGGAACAGATAGCCGGCCACACTACCTGCATTGCAGAGGAACGACTGAATGCTGTAGGCCTTGGCTTTCTGCTTCTCGTTCACCATGTCGCCCACCAGCATCTTGAACGGCTGCATGGCCATATTGATGCTCGTGTCGAGAAACATCAGGGCAATCAGACCGAAAATCATGGCGGCTGAGACGGTCAGTCCTAAAGAACCCGAATTGGGCAGCAGGCACATGACGAGCACGGCCATGGCGGCACCTACAAACAGATAAGGAATGCGGCGCCCGAAGCGTGTCCACGTTTTGTCGGACAACGTTCCGACAATCGGTTGCACAAGGATTCCCATCAGCGGTGGAAGAATCCAGAAGTAGCTCAAATTATGAGGGTCAGCACCCAGTGTGGCAAAGATACGCGAGATGTTGGCACTCTGCAAAGCGTATGCGATTTGCACACCAAAGAATCCGAAACTCAGATTCCATAAATTCCAAAAAGATAAATCTGGTTTTTGTTTCATGTTTTTTGTTGTTATATGTTGTTTTATTCTTTTTTCAGTTCTTGTTTTCTTTCACGTTTGTCATACGAGCAGCATAGCTTATTATGCATTATGCATTATTCATTATGCATTAAACAGCATTATTCATTATGCATTAAACAGCATTATTATCATTCTGCATTCCTGTTGTTTTCACAATAGACATCAAGAGTTTTAGCAGTTCTTCACAATCATTTAGCAGGCTTGTGGCTTCTTTCTCAGTGATATACTCAGTATCCCGTAATAGTTCTATCCAGAACTCCGCTTCGCTGGCTTCTTTTAAAGAAATGCTCATCTTAGCCTTAAACTCAGCTTTTGAGATTCCCCTGATAGCCTCTTTTACGTTGGCGCCGATACTCGTCCCACTACGCATCAACTGCTTGCCAATTACAAAGTCATGCTTTTCTTCGCACAAATATTTGTACAGTTTAACGCATCGTATTGCGAATCTGTAGCTTTTAACGGCTATGATATTATCTTCTTTCGCCTTCATATATTAGTAGTTGTATTTTTTATTACAATTTCCTGTTGTTCATTCAGGTATATTATGCATTATGCATTATGAATTATGCATTCTTCATGATGCATTACCTGGTTGTCCCTCTGATAATCAGGCGGGTACGTACCACCCGACGTTCGATTTTCCCCTCGGGAATGGTTCCCTCGACATGGCCGATGAGGACATCCACGGCCTCGGCACCAAGGGCAGGGCCACGCTGCTCTACGGTGGTGAGCATCGGGTCGCATGCCACGGCACGCTGGCCATTGGTGAAACCGCAGATGGCTACATCCTGGGGAATGCGGAGCCCCGCCCGCTTCGCCGTGTAGAGAATGCCTATCGCCGTATCGTCGTTGACTGCGAAGAAGCCGTCGGGGCGGTCTGGTCGTCTCAGTACCTCAGGAGTTAACAACTCGGCGTCGGCACGATTGTCACAAATACTATAAAGGCTTTCGTCCAGCTCTATACCATGCTTCAGCAGAGCGTCCTTGTAGCCGTTGAAACGGTTTTTCGAAATCTCCAGCTGCATGGGAGAACCATAAAAGGCGATTCGCTTGCAGCCGGTCTCGATCAGGTGGGAGACGGCATTGAAAGCGCCCATATAGTCGTCGACCACCACCCGGCTGGCATTGATTCCCGTACAGATGCGGTCGTAGAATACCAAGGGCACTCCACTGTCGATAAGTCGCTGGAAATGAGAGAAGTCGCGAGTATCCTTGGCCTGAGAGACAATAATGCCACAGACCTTATTCTCGTAGAACGACTGGCAGATGCGCACCTCCCGCTCGTATCGCTCGTCGCTCTGTGCCACCATGATACGATAGCCACGCGACGAGGCTTCCTCCTCAATTCCCGACAGGATGCTGGAGAAATAGAAATGGGCTATCTCCGGCACGATGACGCCTATCACCTTCAGGGGCTTCAGACGACTGTGGCGCAACGACTCTGCTATCATATTAGGAATAAAATTATGTTCGCGCGCATACGCCTGTATCTGAGCCCGGCGCTCAGCGCTGATGCGCGGGCTGTCCTGCAAAGCACGTGAGACAGTAGCCACCGACACCCCAAAGGCGTTGGCTATATCCTTCATCGTAATTTGTTTAGGCTCTTTCATGATGAATCAGAGGTTAGTCGTTGATTGGAACTTTTTGCAAAGTTAAAGCAAAATCCAACACGTTGTTCCTCAAAATATTACATAAACCCTTTTTTATTAATGCAAACGTTTGCACAACAGAAATATTGTTTTTTTTACATAAAAAAGTACAACATATTTCTAAACCTATTATATTTGCAACAGTTTTTCTGACTAAAAGCCGCAACTAACGAGAAGTAAGCAATTTACGAAATAAACAATTATAACTTTAACCAAATAAAATGTAGAATGATGAAGCAGGTAGAATTTAAAATTCCTGTTAGGATGCTGACCTTATTTTTAGGTCTTTTCCTATCAATCAGTGCCTTTGCACAGCAGATTACTGTCAATGGCCACGTGAAGGATGCTACTGGCGAAGGTATCATCGGCGCTACTGTCCGTGTTGAAGGACAAACGGGTGGCGTGGTGACCGACTTCGACGGTAACTTCGTTATTAAAGCCAATCAGGGCGCTATCATCACGGTAAGCTACGTGGGCTATCAAGAGGCCCGTGTCGCCGCTGCTCCTCAACTGGAAATCGTGCTGCAAGACGATGCCCAGCTGCTGAACGACGTGGTGGTCATCGGTTACGGCCGTGCCAAGAAAAACGACTTGACCGGTTCGGTTACCGCTATCAAGCCCGATGAGTTAAGTCACGGTTTGCAGACAAGTGCCGACGACATGCTGTCTGGTAAGGTGGCAGGTCTGAACATCGTCAGTGAGGGCGGTTCTCCTGGTGCCGGCTCAAAGATTCGTATCCGTGGCGGTTCGTCTCTTTCTGCATCCAACGACCCACTCTATGTGGTTGACGGTTTGCAGCTCGACCCTGCCGGTATCTCTGGCATGAACCCATTGGCATCTATCAACCCGAACGATATTGAGAGCTTCACAGTCCTGAAGGATGCATCGGCAACCGCTATCTATGGTTCACGTGCTTCTAACGGTGTGATTATCATTACCACGAAGAAGGGTAGAGCAGGCCAGAAGGCCAAAGTGTCATACAATGGTAATGTCTCTGTCTCTGTGAAGAAAAAGACCATCGATGTGTTCGACGGTCCTGGCTTCCAGAAGTTCGTCAGCGAGACCTTTGGCGAGGACAGCCCCGAGTATGCTTTGCTGGGTTACACCGATGCGAGCGGTGTGCAGCAGTTTGCCAATACCGACTGGCAGAATGAGATTTACCGTCCGGCCATTTCGACCGACCACAACATCACGGTCACTGGTGGCACAGCCCACATGCCTTATCGCGTGTCAGGCGGCTTTACCAGTCAGGATGGTATCGTCAAGTCGACCTTCTTCCGCCGTTACACAGGCAGCTTCAACCTTGCTCCGGTGCTGTTTAAAGACCATCTGCGCCTGAATATCTCAGGTAAGGTGATGTCGGCTCAGCGCCGTTGGGACAACGGATCCATCGGCTATGCAGCCGCTATGGATCCCACCAAGCCCATCCGTCTGAATCAAGACAAGTACAACAAGTACTTTAACGGTTACTACCAGTGGGCAAAGGTTGCCGGATTCCCCAACGACAATACCTGGGAATATGCTTTCGACGGCAATGCCACGCCCAACCCTGTCGCTCTCGTAGAGAACAACGGAACCAAGTCGAATGCTACCACTTTGCAGGGCAATGTTGCCATCGACTATTCTATCCACGGTCTGGAAGACTTGCATGTTCTTGCCAATTTGGCTGGAAACTACACTACCGCCAAGCAAGACACGCATAACAGTCCTTACACCACTTCCAGCTACTACTATGGCTGGGACGGCTGGAGGAAGGATAAGAATTACAACAATATCTTCAACATCTTCCTGCAGTACACCAAGGAACTGAAAGAAGACGTTCACAATCTGGACGTGCAGGTTGGTTACGAGTGGCAGCGCTACCATGCGTGGAGCGACAACTACGGCCATGGAACGATTCCTCAGACAGCTTCTGTAGGTGCCGGCAGCAAATACAATGAGCCTACTGGTATCACGGAGTGGGAGTCAGAGAACCGCCTGCGCTCTTGGATCGGCCGTTTGAACTACACTTTGCTGAACCGCTACCTCTTCACGTTCACCATGCGTGCCGACGGTTCGTCGCGCTTCGCCAAGGGTCATGAGTGGGGTTACTTCCCTGCAGCAGCTTTTGCTTGGCGCGTGAAAGAAGAAGGTTTCCTGAAAGATGTTGAGGCCATCAGCGACTTGAAGTTCCGTCTGACATACGGTAAGACCGGTCAGCAGAACATTGGTTATGATTTCTACTACATCCCGGCCTTCACAACAAACTACGACCATGCATACTATCCTCTGTTCGGTAACGGACAGACCGTTCGCCCGGGTGTTTTCAACTCCGATCTGACATGGGAGAAGACCACCACCTATGATGTAGGTTTCGACCTCTCGCTCTGGAACGACCGCGTGGCTCTGACCGCCGACTGGTACTATCGTAAGACCACCGACCTGATTAATAATATTTATGTTCCCGCAGGTGCTAACTTCGGTGCACAGACAGTGGGTAACATCGGTGAGCTCCACAACACGGGAGTAGAGTTTATGGCTACTGTTCGCCCCATCGTCTCTAAGGACCTGAACTGGGAAGTAACCTACAACTTCACCTATAACAAGAATAAGATTGATGATCTGGCTTCCGACCTTATCGAGCATGGTGGCATCGGCCTCTCGAAGAATGGTCAGGCTTATCAGACAGGTCACGCTTCAAGTGCCTTCTACGTTTATCGTCAGGTATACGATCAGAACGGAAACATCGTTCCTCATACCTTCGTCGACCGCAACGGTAATGGCACACTCGACAGCGACGACCGCTACTTCTTCTATCGTGCCGATCCCGATGTGACCATGGGTCTGGGTTCGAAAGTGACCTATAAGAACTGGGATTTCAGTTTCAACTCTCGTGCAAGCTTCGGCAACCATGTCTTCAATGCCAACATCAACGGTACTTACATCAGCGGTCAGGGCTTGGGCTCGACACTTAACTTCATGCACAACATACCTACGCTGGCGCTGAAGTATGGTCTGAAAGATGCCTCTGAGGCACAGCCTGCATCCGACTGCTGGATACAGAACGCCTCGTTCTTCAAGCTCGACAACTTCACTGTTGGTTATTCGTTCAAAAAGCTCTTTGGCGCAAACATCAGTGGCCGTGCTTATGTGACTGCACAGAATATTCTCACCATCACCGACTACGAAGGTCTTGATCCGGAGATTCAAAGCGGCATAGAAAGCAGCATCTATCCTCGTCCGTTCACCACCATTCTGGGTGTGAGTCTGAATTTCTAATCCTACCTTGTATCAATAAATAATAAGGAATAATCATTATGAATATGAAAGGTATTAAAAATATAATGGCTGTGGCCCTCATGGGTGTTGCTACACTGTGCTTTACCGCCTGTGCCGACGATGCCACTATTTTTGGTGGCTCATTACATCCGGACAACCCTAACCCACAGCAAACCACTCAAGCTGATTTTGACGGAGTCTTGAATAAGATTTACGGCAATTTGGCTCTTACTGGTCTTACCGGCCCTCACGGAAGCAGCGACCTTCCCAGTGATATCGACGAGGGTATGTCGGTGTTCATGCGTGTTGTCTGGTATGCCAACGAACTGTCTTCCGACGAGGCACTCTGCGCATGGCTTACCGATGCTGGTATTCCTGAGTTCAACCGTGGCACATGGGGCGACAACCATGCTTTGCTCCGTGGTTTGTACTATCGTTGCATGTTCGGCATTACACTTGCCAACTTCTTCCTCGACAATGCTCCCGAGTCTCTCGAAGACTACACTCACAAGGTGGCTGAGGTTCGTTTCATGCGTGCACTCTATTACTATTATCTGATGGATATGTTCGGCAATCCCCCGTTCATCACCCACGTGTCTGCCGAGGCTCCTGTACAGGCTACTCGTCTGGAAGTGTTCAATTTCATCGAGAGCGAAGTGAAGGATATCATTGGCGAGGGTGAGGGCTCTAACGTACTTGCCGCTGCCAAGAGCGTGAAATACGGTCGTGCAGACGTTGTGGCAGGCTACATGCTCCTCATGCGTATGTATCTGAATGCTGAGGTCTACACGGGTAAGGCCCGTTGGGAAGATGCCCGCAACTATGCTGAGAAAGCCATCAACTCAGGCTATTCTTTGAGTACTGCAGGCAAGAACGGCTATACAGGTTATCAGCTCCTGTTCATGGGCGACAACGACACCAATGGTGCTCAGAATGAGATCGTATTCCCCGTTCTGTTCGATGGTGAGCTCACTCAGAGCTGGGGCGGTGTGTTCCTTTGCGCAGGTGCTGTGAACGCCGACGATATTGCTGCCTATCCTACAGGTATCACCAGCAACTGGGGTGGTATTCGTACCAAGAAGTACTTCATCCAGAAGTGGTTCCCCAACAACGACGCTCCCAGTGGTACTCCTGCCGATCTGATCGAGGCTGCCGGTGACGACCGTTGCCTGTTCATGACTCAGGGTCATGAGATGGAAATTGAGAACGAGGACAAGTTCCAGGAAGGCTATGGCTATGTGAAGTTCCTGAACACCCATGCTGATGGCAGTGAGACTCACAATGCCGAGCATACCGACTACGACTTCCCGCTCTTCCGTCTGGCTGAGGCTTACCTCACTTACGCAGAGGCTGACGCCCGTTTGAATGGAGGCCAAGTGAGTGGTAAGGGATTGGGTTATATCAAGGATCTGCGCAACCGCGCTCATGCCAATAGCAATATCAGCGTATTCTCGCTCTCTGATGTCGAAGATGAGTGGAGCCGCGAGTTCGGTTTCGAAGGCCGTCGTCGTGTTGACATGATTCGTTTTGGCAACTTCACAGGCGTGCGCCGCATATGGATTGGTGGAACTGCTGCAGGTGGTACTCTGTCAGACTATCGTTCTATCTTCCCATTACCTTCAAGCGATCTGGTTGCAAACGACAATCTGGTGCAGAATCCTGGCTATTAAATCCTGATGGAGCGAATGCCGGCGGTACTGCCGCCCGGCATCATCTAAAAGAAAGCAAACAGCAATTTTAAAACTCAATTGAAAATGAAAAAAATAAATATATTTGCATCTATGCTCTTGGCATTAGTAGCATTCTCTGCCTGCTCTACCGATCGCGATGAAAATCCCGTTCTGCAGATACCTACCAATGGCAGTTTCGTGCTCTATGCTCCTGGCATCACGGCCAATACCATTGACTTGGACAATAGTCAGAGCCTTACTTTCAAGGTCGACCAGCCCAACTATGGCTATACGGCTCATATCACCTACATGATGGAGTTTGCCGCATCTGAGAATGGTAGCTCTTGGTCTACTTGGCAGATGACTGATACTAGCAACGAGAATCCTTTGGCTATCACCGTTCCCACCAGCGAGATTGCTGGCGCCATCACCAATGGCTTGGTGGAACTGGGACGCAGCGAGAGTGAGTTCCCACTGACTGCTAAAGTAAAAGCCCGCGTTCGCGCCTACCTCAACGGTATGGAGGATACCACCACTGTTTATTCGCAGGAAGTACAGTTCACAGCTACCACTTCTTATGTGCTGCCTCCTGTTCCGTCACTGTTGTTCTACATGGTTGGTGCACAACCGGGTTGGAGTGGCGCTGCTGCTATCACAGCCCTGTTCTATCCTGAGGGTGGAGACGTTTACACCTATACCACTAAGTTCACTGGCGCATGGGATCTGAAGATCTGGGCAGAGGAAGACGCATTTGGAGAAGTTTGGGATAATGCTTATGGCTGCATCACCGATGGTGACGCCAGCGAGAGCGGTACCATCATCAATGCTGATGCTCAGGCTATATCTTCTCCGACGGCTGAGTTCTACACCTTCACATTCGACAAGCACCACATGAGCTACTCGTGGACGAAGCTGGAGAATCAAGAGCCTACAGAGTATGACATGATCTCCCTCATTGGTAACTGGACAGATGACTGGTCTGCCGATGTCGACATGGTTCAGGTGACTCCTCACAACTGGTATGTTGAGCACACCTTCACTCACGACGATGTTGAGTTCAAGTTCCGCGCCAACCACGACTGGGGCACCAACTGGGGTGCTGCATGGACGGTCAGCAGCGATAACTTCGCAGCTGTAGGCGTTGGCGGTGGCGACAACATCAAGTGTGCCAAGGGTACCTACCGCTTCTACATCAACGATATCACCAGCAAGATGTGTGTGGTGCCCGTTGAATAACATTTCATTCATTAATACGATAAAAGAACTGAACAATGAAAAAGTTATCAATATATCTGATGCTCGCTTTTGCGGGTTTGTTCATGGCCGCTTGCGGTCCTGAGGATAACGAGTTCGCTGGTCTGAAGGTGGCTGAGGCCGATGGCGCTGTGGTAGTGCCCGGATTCTCTGCAGGTCAAACTGCTCTCATCGATCTCAACGCTGTTGAGGTGAGCGACGCGCTGGATGTGCCGGCATTCACGGTTCCATCTACAACCCTGCCCGAAGGAGTTGAGCTCGTAAAAGGCGAGGTGGTGTTTGCCGATGGTACCATCCTTCCAGCAACTGTCGACGGTAAGGTGTCTGGTCAAGCCCTTTCTGATTATGTTGCTTCCATCTATGGTCTGCGTCCAGAGGCCCGCTCAGTGGTAGGCACAGTGTATCTCTATGCTATGCAGAACGGTGCTGCAGTAAAAATCAATGCCGGCGAGGTGACTTTCCAGGTAGTGCCAAAGGCTCCTGTAATTGCTTCTGCATACTATCTCACGGGTACGATGAACGGCTGGGACAACACCAATACCGACTTCTTGCTCTCTAACGGAGGTGACGATCCTTATGCCAACCCCACCTTCACTTGCACGCTCAATATGGACAGCATGGGTAATCCAAGCTCTCTCGAGTTCAAGGCTACTCCCGACAATGGTCTGGGTGGCGACTGGAGTGGCTGTCTGGCAGCAGGCGATGAAGAAGGCAAGTTCAACTACAACAATGTTGGTGGCAACTTCAAGATTGAGGGCATCAACGCCAACACGAAGTATATCCGTTTGACCTTCAACATGCTTGACCAGACTTGGAGCTACGAGGAAATTGCTTTCAATCCGTTTGTCTACTTCATTGGTGCTACCGACGGTTGGTCGCAGGCCGACCAGAAACTGGCGCTCACGAACCAGAACGGCATCTACACAGGCTACATCTATTGTGCTGATCCTAACGGATGGGGCAATGAATTCAAGTTCCAGCGTGTAGCCGGTTCATGGGACAACGAGATCAACTATGGCACCTTCACGGGTGGCGTCAACGGAGACTTGGAGCTTGGCGGTGGCAGCAACATCAAGGCCACGGCTGGTGAGGGCATTTACTTCTTTACTCTTGATCTCGCCAACGGCACACTCAACGCAGTGCGTATCAACAATATGAACCTTGTGGGTAGCTTCAACGGATGGAATCCTGGCGATGATGCACAGCAGATGACATGGGATGCAGAGAACTACTGTTATGTCATCAATAATGCAGGTGTTGATGGCAACGGATGGAAGTTCACCGCAAACAATGGTTGGGGAATCAATCTGGGAGGAAATGACTCTGTTGAGCCTTCGATGATGATTAACGATCTGGCTGCTGATGGAAAGAATCTTGGAGCAGTGGGCAAGACTATCAAGCTCTATCCAACACGTAAGACCTCAGACAAGATCTTCTGTACTGTAGAATAAACGCTCGCAAGAGCCAACGGTGCAGAAAGCATCGAAAATGACGCTAAACTGCGTGTGTTTAGAAATGACAGCCGTCAGATAATCTCTGGCGGCTGTTTTTGTGCCTTGTCATTTGTGCAGATAGAATTGAAAGCCACATGCTCCAGCCATTCTTCTCAGTTCCATCGCTCATCGTTTGCAACTCTATTATTCTTCTCAGTTCCATCGCTCATCGTTTGCAACTCTATTTTGCATCGTAGAAAATAAGACAAAAGAGTTGGAAAATGCAAACGATTGCACAATATTGAATATAAAAGAATGCAAAAGGAAAACACAACGTATGGAATTTATTTGTATATTCGCAGAAGAAATTAAAACTATAGACTTATGAAACGATTTTACACAACATTGCTGATGATGGTTTTTGCACTGGGCATGATGGCTCAGGGCTGGCCTGAGAAATATGGCGGCGTGATGCTGCAGGCCTTCTACTGGGACGGTTACGCTGATGCCCAGTGGAGCCGACTTGAAAAGCAGGTCGATAATCTCTCTACGACGTTCGATTTGGTCTGGCTTCCACAGAGTGGTGATTGCGGTGGCCAGTCGATGGGTTACGACGACCTGTATTGGTTCCCCGGCCACTATAACAGCTCGTTTGGTACGGAAACGGAGTTACGCTCACTAATCACGACATTCAAGAACAAAGGTATTGGCACCATTGCCGACGTGGTCATCAATCACCGTAGAAACGTGAGTACGTGGAATGACTTCCCAAGAGAAACCTACAAGGGAGTGACCTATCAGCTAACGTATAAGGACATCTGTTCTAACGACGAGGCTGCTGCGAATGGCTATCAGGTAGGGCCGAACGCAGATACCGGTGAAGGATGGGACGGCATGCGTGACCTCGACCATAAGAGCCAGAATGTACAGACGAATGTGAAGGCCTATCTGAAGATGCTGCTCGAGGACTTGGGCTATGCTGGTTTCCGCTACGACATGGTGAAAGGCTATAGTGGTGAGTATACAAAGCTGTACAACAATGATTCCAAGCCGCAATTCTCTGTGGGTGAGTGCTGGGACAGTTCCAATACCATTAAGAACTGGATTGATGCTACCGACAAGACCAGTGCTGCCTTCGACTTCCAGTTCCGTTATACCGTGCGCAATGCCGCTAACTATTCCGACTGGAGCAATCTGGGAAAGCAGAACGAAGGCAACTGGCCGTTGGTCAGCGCCAGTTTCAACAATGGAAACTATCGCCAGTACGCTGTGACCTTCGTTGAAAACCACGACACAGAGTACCGTTCGGCTACGGATCAGCAAGATCCTTTGCGAAAGGACACCCTTGCAGCCAACGCCTATCTGCTGGCTATGCCCGGAACGCCTTGTGTGTTTCTGAAACACTGGCAGGCTTACAAACAGGAAATCGCCAATATGGCAGCTGTCCGCAAGGCCGTGGGTATCAGCAATGTGAGCAAGCCGACCAACTTGGCGTCCCATAAAGACTACTATGCCGTACAGGTGGCTGGAGACGGTAGTAAGAAGTTGCTATGTGTCGTAGGTACCGAGGCAGCAACATACGAACCCAAAAGCACTGCATGGAAGAAAGTCATTAGCGGATACCACTATGTCTACTATGTGCAGGGCATCGAACCCAGTGACATCACTCTTCCACAGCTGAAGGATGACGAGAAACCGCAGGATGGTGTATACAATGGCGTGCCTTCGTTCTGCACCGTAGAAGAAAATGAGATATGTGCATTCTTTGAGGCTCCTACGTCATGGGGCAGCCAGATTTATACATGGGCATGGATGAATGGTGGCGACGGAAAAGACTATGTGGGTACCTCATGGCCAGGTGTCAGTGCCACACTGATTGGTACGGCCGACAATGGCAACAAGGTGTTCAAATGGACTTCAACGAAGACCACAGCTCCTGACAATATTATCTTCAGTGGAGGTGGCGAACAGACCCAAGACATGGCATTCACCAATGGTGGCTACTACACGAAGGACGGTCGTCAGGATGTGGTTACCGGCATCGCCTCTATAACCAACACGCAAACAACATCACCATATATTTATACCCTCGACGGACGCCGTCTGCCTGCAGGAATCTCGTTGGGCAGTCTGCCACGAGGCATCTATATCGTGAACGGCAAGAAACTGGTGAAATAGTTTTTTCATACCAATATTAGAAATATCCGGGGAGAAAAACCTCGGATATTTCTTTTTTTTGATTATCTTTGCAGACGAAAAACGTAACTTAAAAACGATGAAACTAAAAACTTTATTTGTGATTACGACTTTGGCATGCGCCCTTTGCATGCAGGCACAAAAATATGTTGGCGGCGACCTGAGCCTCGTTCCTGCCTATGAGGCTGCAGGCGACAAATGGCTTGATGCCGACGGAAACACCATCAACAGTTTCTATCAAGACGGCATGCTGACCTATGTTCACGACGTTGCCGGATGGAATGCCGTGCGTGTGCGTCTCATTGTTGAGGCCGACAAGGATGATGTGCCAGCCACCTGTCAGGATCTTGAGTATGTAAAGAAATTAGGAAAGCGAGTCAAGGATGCCGGCATGAACCTGCTGCTCGACATTTTCTACAGTGACACCTGGACCGATGTGAGCCAGCAGTGGATTCCTTCCAGTTGGGGATACAACAGATCTACCGCCACGGAGACGCTGGCGCAGAAGGTGAAGAGCTATACCACAGAGGTGCTGAACGAACTGACCGCATACGGCGCCAAACCCGATTTCGTGCAGATTGGCAACGAGGTGAGCTACGGCATGCTCTGGGATAGTGCCTCGGGCAAGAACAAGGCTAACGCATTCTATACCAGCAGCACCTATCAGAATTACGCTACACAGATACAGCGTTTCGCCACTCTGCTGAAGGCTGCCGCCGAGGGTGTGAGAGCTTCCAACTGTGCCACGGCAAAGATTGTGCTGCACTGTGAGCGGACTTACACCAGCAGCCATTGCAAAAACTTCTACACATGGGTAGAGCAGGCTGGCTTTACCGACTACGACATTATCGGTCTCAGCTTCTATCCGCTATGGCATGGAACGTTATCCAACCTCAAAAACACGCTGGGCACGCTGCAAACATCTTTCCCCAATAAAGATATCCATATCGTAGAGACAGGCTATCATAACACGTCCATCACCGTGAAGAGCGGAGAGCACGACACCAGCGGCACATGGCCCTACTCACCTGCCGGGCAGGCTGCTTTCCTGAAAGACCTGATTGCCGCGCTTGCCGACTATAAGAATGTGACGGGACTATACTACTGGCAGCCCGAGGAGTGCGGAAATGGCGCCGACGCAAGCGGAAACAACCGCGTGATGGGCAGTTGGGACCAGCGCGGATTCTGGGAACTGACATGGAAAAGCGGCAGCCATCATCTGAACAGTGCCACGGCACTGATGACCTTGAAGACATTCCTCGACAATAGTAGCGGCGGCGACACGCAAACCGATATCTCCAGCCAGTTTGCCAA
>JAEEGI010012205.1_pt1 | contig 18409 bp, 13 predicted proteins | sample 8958751 | NCBI WGS metagenome assembly JAEEGI01 (sample SAMN16246545, study PRJNA631951) | gut metagenome | biome: gut microbiome; feature: rumen; material: KS-attached | host: Bos | place: Iran: Karaj | collected 2018-10 | reverse complement strand
ATCAAATTTCAAGAGAAATGAAATAAAAATCGTCGAACAATCGTCGCCAGAAAAATTTATCGATTTCACACGCAAACATGGTAGTGTCTTCATCAAACCACTGGATACCTCAAAAGGGAAAGGGATCCGTTCGTTTACATATATTGATGAGGAAAATGCCAAACACTGTTTTTCAGAATTGCTGGAAGAACATCCAGCCTGGATTGTGGAGGAACGCATCCACCAGGCAGCTGAAATGGCGCAATGGAACGAAAGCTCCGTCAATACGGTCCGCGTACCTACATTTTTATGCAATGGCAAATTCACAGTGATTTGGACGAGAATGAGAACAGGCAAGAAAGGCGCCATTGTCGATAATCTTGGATCGAACGGCATAGTCGTGAGCGTGGATCCGCAATCCGGAACCATAACGTCCGATGGGATCGACAATTCGAACAACCACTTTGAAAAACATCCTGACTCGGGGCTGACGTTCAAAGGCTGGAAGGTGCCCAAATGGGACGAATTGCTTCAAACGGCCGAGGAACTTCATCGGAATATCTTCGGCAAATATGTGTATATTGCATGGGACTTCGCTTTGACGGACAACGGTTGGGCGGTTGTAGAAGGGAACTGGGGGCAATTGCTTGGGCAGCAGACAGCGAGTCAAGTCGGCGTAAGAAGAAAATTTCATGAATTGGTGGGGGATCATGTCTGATAACTCCAATCTTAAGAAAAAAGCTGCTTCGGGAATGATTTGGACATCAATCTCGAAGTTCTCAGCCATAGGGATCCGCTTTATTTCAGGCATCGTCCTTGCTCGATTATTAAAGCCTGAAGATTACGGATGCATTGGCATGCTGTCTATTTTCATGGTGATTGCAGCTTCTTTTGTTGATTGCGGATTTGCATCTGCGTTGATACAGAAAAAGAGACCGACACAGGAAGATTACTCCACCATCTTCTTCTTTAACTTGGCTATGTCGTTACTGATGTATGTCATCCTTTTTTTGTGTGCTCCAGCTATTTCCAGATTCTATAAGATATCATTGCTATCATCGGTGCTGAGAGTCCAAGGATTGGTTTTAGTAATCAATGCGCTTTCCAGCATCCAAGTTAATCAACTGAAGAAAAATTTCCGCTTCAAAAAATTGACAATTGTAACTTTGATTACTTCGATCTCTTCACTTGTCATTTGCGTATTTATGGCATACAAAGGTTTTGGTGTCTGGGCACTGGTAGCACTGAATTTAATGGGAGCATTAATACCGACTGTCATTTATTGGATAACAAATAAATGGTTCCCATTGCTGGTATTCTCTAGGCAATCTTTTAAAGAACTATCTAAATTCGGAATCTTTATGTTCCTGTCTCATTTTGTCAATCAATTAGGATCAAGGTTATCGACGTTGATGATTGGGCGACTCTATAATCCAACTGTAGTGGGATACTATTCAAAGGCTTTCACAACTGAAAATCTTGCGTCTCACAGCATTTCATCAGTCATGACGCAAATTACTTATCCCTTGTACGCTGAAGTTCAGGATAACAAGAGTCAACTTGGGAACATGATAAAACGTTTGACTCAAACCATTGCCTATATAACATTCCCATTGCTGTCTTTGTTATTGATAATCGCAAAACCTGCGTTTTTGTTGCTGTATTCTGACCGATGGTTGCCTTGTGTCCCGTATTTTCAGGTTTTGTGCATATGTGGTATTGGCACTTGCCTACAGTCAGTAAATACACAGTCTATCGCAGCCATAGGAAAAAGCCGTGTCATGTTTGGGTGGACATTGCTGAAACGCACGACAGGTTCAACCCTGGTAATCGGAGGCTTGTTGCTATGGGGAATGAAAGGGCTACTGTTAGGTTGTGTCCTCTACACTTGGTTTTGTTATTTTGTTAATATCGGGTTAGTTTCAAAATACATTGGCTACAAATGGCAACGGCAATTGCTTGATCTTGTTCCCATTGGGGGGATGACATTGCTTATTTCCCTAATATCATATTTTTCAATACGGCTATTACATTTGAATAATGACTATTTGGATGGTCTATTAAAAGGGAGTGTATTTATCGGATTATTTTTAGGATGGTCCATGATTTTCAAACCTGAATCATATCAATATATGTTGAGCATTATTCCTTCAAAATTCAAATTTTGGGAACGAAAACATTAATGACTTCTATATTGATACCATTTATCTTAAGGTTGTCATAAGATGATTTTATATGCTTGATTAAAGGAATGAAGAGGTTATGATACGGATAGGATGCCCGCAGATTGAAATAAAGGAAGGCAAGACCTACCTGAAGGCATTTATAAAGAATGACGAGGAAAATGTCAATGAATGGCTATGGTATGCCACTGATGAAGAATATGGCAAATACTTTTGCTATGAGACATCTGATGCGTTTGTCGTGCCGATGATACTGAGAGCAGTCAAGACTCATCAGGATATCTACGTAGAAGCTGGCATGTCTGAAAGACTGTTCCACAACCTTAACGAATCGGTGTTTCATGCAGTGTGCAAGACTTACGAAAAGAAGAGCGGTATAAAACATCATGATACAGTAAAAATTCACTGTGACAATCTCATTTCAAAAGGATATGAAAATAGCAATTCCGTTGGAACTGGTTGTTCACTTGGCGTTGACAGCTTTGCGGTTATTAAGCAGTATTTCCTTAACAATGATTGTCTTCCATCGTATAAAATAACACATTTGACTTTGTTCAATGCAGGGGCGTTCGGTTCAAGAGATGTTGATGGAGCTCGCAAATCTTTCTATAAGGAGAGTGTGAAGACCAAGAATTTTGCAGATCAGTTGAATTTACCTTTTGTATGGGTTGATTCTAATGCGCGCTCCTTCTTCCCTGAATTAAATTTCAATTGGTCTGTTGCATATTTAAATATGGGTATCGTTCTTTCGATGCAGAAATTATGGAAAAAGTATTTATATGCTTCAGGATTCCCTGTTGATGATTTTGAATTCGATATTGATCATAGTGCAAAATATGAACCATTTCTGATTCCAATGCTATCTACAGAATCAACAGAACTTGTTCTGGCATCATTGAATATGCGTCGTAGTGATAAAGTTGCTTACATTGCCGATGACAAAATCGTTCAGGAGAATTTATATGTATGCTTGAAAGAGCAGATTTTAAATAATCCCAATTCTCCTAATAAATACTATGGTAATTATTTGAATTGTGGACAGTGCAAGAAATGCCATCGAACGATGCTTCAATTGGAAATCCTTGGGAAGCAAGATTTATTTAGAAATATTTTCGACTATGGGAAATGGCCTGAAGAAAAAGCACAATATATTGCCGATGTTGTCGCTGGGAAAGACAACGACCTTATGAATCGTGATTTGTATGAATCAATGCTCAAACATAATTATCCCATTCCTCGAATAAAACCAAAACCATTTTACAAACGAGTCTATGCGAAATTGCGTTTAATATTAAAAATATTAATTAAATAACATTATAGTAATGAATTATTTATATCATTTTTATATAAAAATATAACTCCAACTTACAATATATGATAAAAAAAATCTATCATCGCCTAATTTCGTTGCCATCAGTGAAACGAATTTTGCATCCCGAGAAATACAAGACGGTTGCCTTCTTTCTTCAATATTTGAAGAATGCAGGATGCGATGTCCGACTGAATGATAAAGGCAAAGAAAACAAAAACAAAGTCATTATGGAACTTAGTGTGTTGGATACAGTATATGAGTCATTCAGTTTTTCACCACAAAATGCATGCATGGTTTCGACTAGACAGAATGCTGAAGATGCTGTTCGCAAAGGGGCCATCCTTCTTATCACGCACGATAATTTTGAAGAATATCCATGCTTGATAACAGATAATCCTCTGGCTGTCTTTGCAAAAATTGGAAGATATTACCGAGACTTGCATGATCAACTAAAAGTCATTGCTGTATCTGGAAGTATTGGCAAGACGACGACAAAGAACATGATTGGTGAGATATATAATACTACATACAGGACGTATTATAATAAAACCAACGCCAACACAAGAAGGTCAGTTGGGGAAGCTGTACAAAACATACCATCTACAGCAGAAAGAATGATTCAAGAAATTCATGAGGGTAATCCAGGAGAAACTCAATATATTTCCGAAATGATACGACCGGATATGTTTGTGATCACTTCCATAGATAAATCTCATTTCATGAAATTTGAAAATGAAGATAAAATTGTTGAAGAAGTGTGTTCTATAGCCAAACACATGCCGAAAAATGGTACGGTTATTGTCAACATTGACGAATTCAAAAGATTTGATTTATTGAATGGACAAACAATCATATCCATTTCAGAAAAAAATAAAGACGCAGACTTTTTGGTACAGGATATACATACATTAAGGAATGGTTTGTCTTTTTCTATTATTGTAAAGAAAAACAACGCTACATATCAAGTGACATTAGATAATATTTTTGCTCCGCATAATGCAATTTGTGCATTGTATGCCTTTGCTGTTGCAACTTGTGATGGCATATTGCCGGAAAATATTGTGAAAGGATTGGGGAAATATAAAACAGATGGAATAAGGCAAAATATTGTCCATACAAAAGACAATATAATTGTTTATGCAGACTGTTATAATGCAGTAGAAAAAAGCATTAAAGCAGCAATAGACGGTGCAGACTTGATACATGCTGAAGGCAAACGGATTGCTGTACTTGGAGACATAAAAGAAAGTGGCACATTAGTTACTGATATGCATGCCAATGTGATGCAATATGTTATCAATTCAAAATTTGATTATTTGATCACCATTGGCGAAGAAATGTGCAAAGCCGTTGAAACTATAAAAGACAATGGAAAACTTATTATTCATAAATGCCAATCATTAGATGAAGTGGCAACACTTTTGAAAACTATAATGAATAGCGGTGATTTAGTATTATTTAAAGCAAGCCGTACTGTAGAATTGGAAAAAGTCATAAATGAATTATGGCCTTCTGAGATATTGTAAATTGAAAATATTATCATAGATATTAAAATGAATTTCGTTTTCTGTGGAGATATTATGCCTGGTGGGGTTTTGCCCTATCAGGATACATATATTGATGATAATGTGCTTTCATATATCCGTCATTTTGATTTGAGAATCGCAACGTTAGAATGCGGGATAGGAACAAATATCCCCTTCGATGATCAAAAGATGGCTGACAATAAAAGCATCGTTTATGCCAGAGATGAAGATTTATTCCGTTTAAAAGAAATGGATATAAATATCGTCTCACTTGCCAACAATCATGCATTTGATCTCGGTCTTGAAGGATTTGAAAATACAATAAGTCTTTTAGACAATATGGGGATAAAATATTGCGGCGCAGGTCATAATTTATCTGAAGCAAAGCAGCCTGTCATAATAAATATGGACGGAAAGAGTATAGCTTTCATAGGTTGTATGCTTGATTATCCAAGACCTGTAATATTCCACATTGCAACAGATAATAGCTATGGTGTATATAAAGAGAATATCGATATTTTAATAAAAGATATTATGGATGCCAAGCAAAAATACGATTATGTCATTGTAATGCCTCATTGGGGCATAGAGCATTCATATTATCCTCCGGCATGGTGCAAGGAATGTGGTTATAAGATGTTAGATGCAGGGGCTGACCTTGTTATTGGAAGTCATCCACATATTATTAATCCAGTCATAAAGCATAATGGTAAATATATATTTTTCAGCTTGGGCAATTTCTTGTTCCCTGACAAATGCATGCAACCGCCTAGACCAGTGTACTATCCTACTTCAATAACAGAATTCAAATCACTTAAGAGAGTTTGGACTTATCCATATAGAATTAAGGAACCTGTTGTTGCCGTATGGAAAGGGAGGAACAGAATTGGAATGGTTGCAGAAATAACACTAAATAGAAGAAAAAAGTTTGAAAGTGCCTATAAACTTATTTTATTGGATGAAAAGAATAAACTACATTTTTATCAAAGCATCATATATAGATTACGTTTCACACTTTTAGCGGTTCTTATACATTTTCCATATTATCATAAAATAAGACAATTTTTAGAATCAAAATTTAATATATTTAGAAAGATCATTGACAAAAACAAAATCTTTAATATTCCTATTCAAGCAGAAGAATATAAATAATTAAAGAAATTACTGACGATATCTTTTCTTGCGTTATTTACAAGTTGGATACCGATCAGAAATCCTCAGAGGCTTGGATGTCTTCTTCTCTCGACTCTTATGCCTTATCCAATAATCTTGAACTTCTGAACATCGACCAAACCGCGATCCGTTAGCTTCAAAAACGGAATGACTGGCAATGGCAGAAAGGCGAGCATCATAAACGGTTCACGCAATGATGTTCCCGTAAGTTCCGCAGCTGCCTGCACGGCGTGTATCTGCTTTTCGACAACGCCATGCGGCAGATTGGACATCAGCCCCGCCACCGGCAACGGTAGCAATCCGGCCACTTTCCCATCGATCGCCACGCATAATCCGCCTTGCGTTTGACGCAAGGCGTTTATTGCCACGGCCATATCCGTCGTGTTCGTTCCAACGACGCACAGGTTGTGCGAATCATGGCCCACACTGGACGCAAACGCTCCATGCGTCATGTTGAAGCCATGAACGAATGCACGCCCGATACTGCCGTTCTTCCCATGCCGCTCCAACACAGCCATCGGCAGTATATCCGCCTCCTTATCCGGATCCATCTTCAGAAAATCCGTGATAAGACTGCCATCGCGAACTCCAATGACTGGCGTCTCCGATCCGTGTTTTGGAACGATGAAATCATCGGCGGAAACTTCACGGCAATGGACCGTATGCAGAAACTCATCGGGCACGTCCTCCATCGGTAACTCTTTTGCGGAGAACAACTTCCCTTTTGTAAACGTCGCAGACACCTTGCACGTGTTCAAATCGTCTAATAAGACGATGTCCGCCCGTTTGCCAGGGGCGATAAGACCGCGATCATGCAGTCCAAAACCTTCGGCTGCTGATAACGACGCGACGCGATACGCCACCAATGGCTCCACACCAGCCGCAATGACGCGAGCGATGATCGAATCAAGATGCCCTTTCTCAGCTATTTCCAACGGATTACGGTCATCCGTGCAAAACGCGAGGAACGGCGAATTTTGCAAGGTAATGATCGGCAATAGATCATCCAGATTTCGCGCCGCAGTCCCTTCGCGGATGAAGACATGCATTCCACGGGTAATCTTCTCTTCCGCTTCCTCTATTGTGCTTGTTTCGTGGCAATTGCGGATGCCCGCGCATATATAGGCATTCAACGCGTCGCCAGATAGTAATGGGCAATGACCATCGACATAGTCAAACAGGCTAAGCTTCGCCATGACTTCCTTATCTTCAAACAGCACGCCGGGCACGTTCATGAACTCAGCCAAAGCTGCCTTCGGATATTTCTCATGCCATTTTTTCAGAATCTCCGCCGTGATCTCCGCGCCAGACGTCTCCAATTGAGTAGCGGGCACGCAAGATGACAAACGCACCTGCACATCTATATCCATGCTTTCAGCGGACTTGAAGAAAAAATCAAAGGCTGCTTCACCGACGACATTCGCCAGTTCATGTGGGTCGCACACCACGGTCGTCACGCCATACGGCAACACACATTGCTCGAATTGCCGGGGCGTGATCATCGACGACTCGATATGAGCATGCGCGTCAATGAAACCTGGAACGGCCGTTCTCCCATGCGCATCATATTCTGCGTCAGCGGGATAGCCAAGGCCGATCCCCACGATCATACCGTTGACGACGGCTATGTCCGCCAATTCGAACTTGCCTGTCGTCAAATGGAAGATGTTCGCATTTTTTATGACAAGATCGGCCTTCTGACACTTCTGTGCAACGGATATACCAGTCTTCATGTCGCTTCCAAATTACAAAAACGCGTATTTCAAAATGAACAAAACCGTTAATACATACATCAGCCAGCTGACTTTCTTCCTGTTTTTGGAGAAAAGATTCAGAATCGTCCAAGAAATGACGCCGAAACAGATGCCTTCGCTGATGCTGTAGGAAAACGGCATTGCGATAATCGTGATGTACGCGGGAATCGCGTCATACAAGTTATTGAAATCAACGCGAGTAATCGTCGTCATCATATAGAAACCGACAACGATCAGTGCGGGAGCCGTCGCAAATGCCGGAACCGCAAGGAACAACGGGGCGAAGAGAATGGACAGCATGAAGAGGAGGCCGGCGGTCCACGCCGTCAAGCCCGTGCGACCACCTTCCGCGACACCTGTCGCGGACTCGACGAATGTCGTGGTCGTCGATGTACCGAAGATGGCGCCGACGGACGTCGCCACGGAGTCAGCCAGCAAAGCACCCTTGATTCTTGGCAGGCGACCATTTTCATCGAGCATGTCCGCCTTTGTCGCCACACCGATCAGCGTGCCTAGCGTGTCGAACAAATCGACGAACAAGAACGCAAACATGATTACGACGAAGTTTATGGAGCCCAGCAAGTCGAAGCCTTCCAGACCGGAGGTCTTGCACGTCCATGATGACGGCTTGAACAATGCGCCACAAATATTTCCAAAACCCTCAATGGCATGCAAGAAGGCGGATATCGAAAAGTTTGGATACAAAGAGAAGCAACCAACATCCGGATTGACCTGGTAGAGCCCGATAGCCTGCGCGATCATGCCGAGAATCCACGTGGCGAGAATACCGATAAGAATGCTGCCGCGAATATTACGTTGCATGAGCGCAGCCGTGATAACCACGCCGATCATGGCCAGAATCGCACACATGCCGTGCGTATGGATGTTGTTTATGCTGAAGTTCTGTATCGTGATGAGAGTCGCGGGACTGTCAACGACGATGTGGGCGTTCTGCAACGCGATGAACGCGATGAACAAGCCGATTCCGACACCGACCGCGCTCTTCAGAGCCAGCGGGATCGCGTTAAAAATCGCCTCACGCACATTGAGCAGAGAAAGCAGCAGGAAGATGATCCCTTCCAAGAAGACGGCCACCAATGCGAACTGCCACGAATAGCCCATCGTCAGACAAACCGTGAAGGCGAAATAAGCATTCAGCCCCATGCCAGGTGCCAAAACAAACGGATAATTCGCCAGAATGGCCATCAGGGCAGTTCCAACAAACGATGCCAACGCAGTTGCAATCAGAACACCGCCGCGGTTCATTCCGCAGGCCGACAAGATGTTTGGATTCACCGCCAGAATGTACGCCATCGCCAGAAACGTCGTCACGCCAGCGAGAACTTCAGTCTTGACATCTGTGTTGCGCTCTTTCAAATGAAACCATTTCTCAAACATTTTTCCGCTCCATGTTTTTTATATTTTAATGTAAAAAAAATTGCATCAAACAGTCATGCGTTATTCATGAAAAGTCATCATGATTTCCATCAATCCGCTTTGACGATCGGCATTTCCGTCATCCGCAACATCGTCGAGCCGAATGGAATCAACGTCTTTTGCTCCGCCGCGCCTTCTGGCGTCAGACTGGTCGGCTGTGGCGCTGCGATTGCAATGCTCTTTTCATGAATCGCCCATGGAATCCGCACCATCGGCAGCGATAGCGTAAGAGGCGGTTTGTCCTCCGCAAACGGCATGTCTGGCAGCGGATGTTCTTCCACCGCAACATCTTTTCCTGCAAATGCATAGTTCCACGGCGCTGTCGCGAAATATTCGTAATCGCAATACGGGAACTTCCGTTCGACGCCATTCCGTTCATATTCGTGTTTGACGGAACGCGAAGGAATCGGCAGGGAGAACAGCAACGGCCCACGCCACAGGACGGACATGCCGCGTGGACGATCCACGAACTGCGGCTCGAATGTCAGTTTCACATTCAATGTTGTCGTACCTTCCCATGTTTTGGAAATCACATGGAACTCGCCTGTCTTCACAGGCTTGCCGTCGATTTCAGCGGCTTCTGCAAAGCCTGGAATGCGGATTTTCAAATCAAATGCGACCGGCTGGGAGACGGTAATGGTATAAGTCGCCGTGTCGCGGAACGGATAATCCGTCTCGACATCGCAAACAATCTGCGCTCCATCGATTTCCGTCTCCAGACGGCAGGGTAACATCAATGCGGAGATGATGGAACGGTCGCCGAGCAGGAAGGCGGATGCGGCCAATTTCGGCCAGCCCTGCCCATGGTTTGCCGTGCAGCAACCATAATTCGGTTCCAACCCAAACAGATGGGCCTCCGCGCCGTTGGTGCTCCAAATCGGTGTCGGCTCGTTCTGACAACCAATCTGATTGGTGGCGTGATCGTACTGATGCGTCCACATATCTGCCGAACAGGCGGCCGGAAGCGCGTTGAATGCCAATTTTTCCAGACGGTCGCCCCATATGGCATGCCCTGTCGCCGCCAACAGAAGTTCTTCTGAATACATGGCTTCCACAACGGCGCATAGTTCTGTGCCCTGCGACGGACTGTCGCCCGAAACGCATTCGTCCCCTGTGAACATGCCCGTCGCCATGCTATGGTATTTCATGAGATTCGCCAGCATCGTCTCAGCGAAGGCTTCACCGTCCGTATTCGATTCCGGATGAAGCCTCTGGTAGAACAGCTCCGAATGAATCACCATGCCGAGATTGACAACATGCTCCTCAAACGTCCATTTCGTGGCCTTCGATTTGTAGGGCCAATTCGCCACAAGCGACGGATAATCATAGCTTTGCTGCCGAATCCGTTCCGCCAAAACCAACAGCCATGGCTCCTTTGTTTCTTCAAACAGCCACGCCAACGCCCCAAGTCCTTCATACCAACGGTACTTTCCCCAATTTTTCAGCGGATTGGCCGCCAAATGACTTCTCAACTGGCGGAACGCCTCCATCAGCGCGGGAGCTACCCGCGGGTCTCCTGTCCGCCGATACCACACATGCAAAACTTTCGCCAACAGGAACAATGACCACATATCGTAGTCTGCCCGTTTATCGACGGGACATGGGCAAATCCATCCATCCGCGCACTGGTTTGCGAAAATGGCATCGATGTAGCGTTTGGCCCGCGCCTTCATGTCGTCATCGTCCAACAGCCACGCCAAATCGATGAAACCATCCAGCCAATACGGCACACGTTCCCAGCCTTCCGCCTTGCCGCCAATCCATGCGGAATCCTTCACATCCGGCCAGAATTTGTCCAAATTTCCGGCCTGTCCTTCCGCCTGCAGCTTCAACTGGCGCCGCAACCATCCCTTCGGTGTCAAAGCGCCGCCATCGACAAATCGGCCAAATGTTTTTCGCAATTCCATGTCCGTTCCTTTTCCTGTGTCTGGTTCACGTGATGTTTTTTAGATATAATATAAGTCACCGTGAATTGAAAAATAAGACAGACAGACTATTTTTTCAAAAAAGTTGGAACGATAACCCGCAATAAAAGGAGTTAAACATGAAAAAAATCTCATTGATGCTGATTGCCGCACTGCTTTGCGTCCATTTCACGGCCATGGCACAACCTAAGCCCGCCCCGAAAGCCACAAAGGACATTCCGCTGGAAAGCGGCAAACTGCCTCCGAAGCAGGCTAAATGGAAATCCGCCCCCATACAAGGGTGGTACATCCATTATGACGAAGCCGTTAAAGCCGCTAAGAAAGCCAACAAGAAAATTTTCGTGCTGAACGCCGGTTCAGACTGGGATTCCGCATCCGTCAGCCTCCGTAAAAGCGTCCTCGACACACGCGATTTCCAGCAGATCGCCAAACGCGCCCTCATCCTCCTCTATCTTGATTCTCCGCAGAAATTCCCCCAGCCGGAAGAGCAGGTCCGCCATCATGATATCATCCGCGATCGCCTCCAGATGAAAGGCAAGAAGATCCCGTACGCCGTCATCATCGATGCCGATGGGAAAGTCATCAAAGAAATCGAAGGCGTCCTCCCCAAAAACGACTATCTGGACATCATCCAGAAGGCCGTCGCCGGCAATCTCGGCCACAAATAAGCAATCTTTTCACAACCAACTCATTTATAAAAACATAGAACAACCATGAAACAAGAAAAATTCTTCACATCCTCCAAAGGCGAAAACGTCAGCCTCTATACATTAATTAATAAAAACGGCGTCCAAGTCAAAATCACGGACATGGGCGGTGCCGTCGTCAACATCCTTGTTCCGGACAAGAACGGTAAAATGACGGACATCGTGCTCGGCCATCGCGATCCGAAAGAATACGAGCCCAACGGCCCGTTCTTCGGCGCACTCATCGGCCGTGTCGCCAACCGTATCACTGGCGGCTCTTTCACACTTGACGGCAAAAAGTATCAGCTCATTCTGAACGAGCCAGACAAAGGCAACACCCTCCATGGCGGTGACAGCTATGGCCGCCGCCTCTGGAAAGCCACGCCCATCGGCGACTCCGCATTGAAGCTCACCATCGTCTCCCCAGACGGCGACGCAGGCTTCCCTGGAAAGCTCGAAGCTGAAGCAATCTATACACTTACAGATGACAACGCGCTGAAGATCGACTACCGCGCCACAACAGACAAGACGACCGTTGTTAACCTCACGAACCACGCCTATTTCAACCTCAACGGCGAAGCCGCCAATGAATGCGGCGACCATGAAGTATGGTCCACCGCCTACGGCCACACGGAAGTCGATTCCAATCTCGCCGCCACCGGCCGCACATTGCCCGTCGCCAACTCCCCCTTCGATCTCACGAAAGGCCGCACCTTCAAATCCATCTACGAAGACAAGGCCCTTCCCATTGCGTTTGACGACAACTTTGTCATCGCCGAAAAGCCCGGCAAGATGCAACAGGGCGTCTTCAAGGCCGTCTCCCATCGTACAGGCATCACGCTGACCGTCGATACGGATCAGCCTGGCGTTCAGTTCTATATGGGTTACTGGCTCAATGGCGAAATCGGTAAGAACGGCGTCCCCTATAAGCGTTTCGGAGCGTTCTGTTTGGAGACGCAACTGTGGCCGGATTCCCCCAACCAGCCGTCGTTCCCCTCCCCGCGCCTTGAGCCCGGACAGGTTTATGAACATCACACTGTCTATCATTTCGGAGTGGAAAAATAATGGGTATCCGCCTCAACGAAGATAAAGAAATCGTGGCGACGATCCGCGAAGGCCTCAAGGCCAAAGGCGGCTATTGCCCATGCCGCCTGCAGCGCATTGAAGACAACAAATGCATCTGTAAGGAGTTCCGTGAGCAGATGGCCGACCCGAACTTCGAAGGCTATTGCCACTGCCGCCTATACTATAAATTTAAAGACTGAGCCACTGCATTTCATCCACCGCCCATGTTCACCACTGTCCAAGTGAAAGATTTGAAGATAAATGTCTCGTCATTGGGACAGGCGGTGGATGAAATCCAGTCATTGATAGACAGCGGCAAACGGCATTACGTCTGTTTCATCGAAGGCAATCTCCTCCATCATTACTTTAAGCGGCCAAAGGAGATAGCGGAAGTTCTCAATGCCGCAAGTCTCAGTTATCCAGATGGTGCATCCACCGCCAAATTCGCATCCATCGCCGCAGGGCATCCCGTTGAACGCGTCACAGGCCCATCTTTCTTCATAAAGGCCTGCGAGGAAGGCGTTAAACGGAATTGGAAACATTATTTTTACGGCGGTGCAGAAGGCATCGCTGAAAAATTGGCGGACACCATGCGCGAACGTTTTCCGGGTATCCAAATCGTCGGCGTAAAATGCCCTCCCTTCCGTCCGCCAACCGACGAGGAAATCCATGCGCTATCGGACGAATTGTGTGAAAAAAAAGTCGATCTCCTTTGGGTAGCATTGGGAGGCCCACGTCAGGAAATATGGATGCACCAATATCTTGGGCGCATTCCCGTTCCTGTAATGTTCGGTGTCGGTGCGGCTTTCGACTTCCATACGGAAAAGCAGTCATGGGCCCCGCCACTCATCCGCAAAATCAAGATGGAATGGCTATGGCGCGCCGTCACTGGCGGACGGCGCGTATTCTTGCGGAACATCGTCTGCGTCTCCCACGTCGCATGGCGCTTATTTCTCTATCGTCTTTTCCATTAACGCTTTAGAAGTTTCGGTAAGTAATCGGCTAGGCTTTTGACATCGCCGACAGAGACGGAGCAAGACATGCTGTCCAACACCGCTTCCTCCGTCGCTTCCGCCATCGCACGGAAAGGTCCGTTCATTAAATCCTCACGGAAGGATTCCGTCGTACGGATTGCCTTGTCGTCACTTTCCATCGCATTCGCCGTTCTGAAACCGACGAACACTTCGCCGCTGCCATGCCCCGTGAATGAACCGACGCGGGCCAATCCAACGCCCGTCCGTCGCAAGACACGTTTGATCTGCCTGTCCGACAACGGCAAATCCGTTCCCATGACGACGATGATGGAGCCTTTGTCCTCCTCCAACGCCCCGCTCGCGATTTCCTTGCCGACGGGTCGTCCATCAATTCGCAAATCGGACAACCGCCCATAGTTGCTTTGCACCAACACGCCAAGCGTGTACGTCTTTCCGTCGTATTCCATTTGACGGGAAGCAGTTCCAATTCCTCCTTTTAGTCCGTGGCAAACTGTTCCGCGCCCTGCCCCAACGGCCCCTTCCTCAAAATCCGCCATCGCTGACGCGATTGCGTCGAAAACATCCTTCTGACCGACGACCCGCTTTCGAATATCTGAAAGCCGTGCATCATTGCATTCGCAGACGACGGGATTGATGGACGCGGGAACAAATAGTCCATCCGCCGCACAACGTTGCAGGACGTATTCCACCATGGCATCCCACACGAGACCGACGTTCAGCGTATTCGTCAACGCGATCGGTGTCTCCAGCTGCCCAAGTTCCTCCACCTGAACCAGCCCCTGGCTCTTTCCGAAACCGTTCAGCACGAAGGCCGCCGCCGGCAACTTGTGATGGAACGGATTCCGGTCGGAAGTCATGATGACCGTCACGCCCGTATTGTGCTTTCCGGCGGCAATGGTCGAATGACCTACCGTCACGCCCGGCACGTCGCTTATTTTGTTCAGACGCCCAGTGGGCATCTCGCCAATGACAACGCCATAGTCTCTGATTCTCATTGAAAATCCTAAAAATTTACTAAAAAATGTAAAAAAGCCAACTTGATTTGATTATTTGGCTAACGGACATATTTTATATAGGGATTAATGTTTTTACGAGCATTCATAGAAGTCATGACGACTTCCTATGAATAATATAACGTCAAAATCAACCTTTTCGCCTAGAAAAATCATGAATAATCCCCGCAAGTCATTACAAAGATGGCAAATCATGGCGCTTTGCCTCATTCTGTATGATTTTGTCGCCATGTACGCGGCGTATTTTATCGCCCTGTGGACGCGTTTTGACTGCCATTTCACGCAGATTCCCAGTAAACTTCTTCACTCCTACTCGACATTCGTCAGCTACTTCGTGTGGATCGCCATCGCCATTTACGGCATCTGCAAGCTGTATCATTCTCTCTGGCGTTACGCTAGTTACCGCGAACTTGGACTCTGTTGCTTCGCCACGGCCATCACCCTGCTTCTCCACATCGTCGGCATCACCGTGTTTTTCCAACGCATGCCAGTCTCATATTTTCTCATTGGCGGCATTTTCCAGTTCGGATTCCTGCTATTTTCGCGCTTCCTCTATCGATTCATGCGGCTTGAATTGGCGAAATTCCGCAAAATCATGTCCAAACCTGCGCCAGAAAACCGCGTCATGCTCATTGGCGCGGGAGCGGCCGCCCAGATGCTCATCCGCGATCTGAACACCTCCCCTTCCTCCGAATTGAAAATCTGCTGCGCTATCGACGACGATCCTAACAAATGGAATCGCAACATGGAAGGCGTACCCATCATCGGTGGCCGCGGAGTCATTATGGACGCCGTCAAGAAGTACAATATCCACAAAATCCTCTTCGCCATTCCGTCTGCCTCCTTTGAGAATAAGCAGAAGCTCCTTAATATCTGTAAAGATTCTGGATGCGAATTACTTAGCGTTCCAGGCCTCATCCAGCTCGCCAGCGGCGAAGTGACCATCCGCACTCTTCAGGAGGTCAAAATCGAAGACCTGCTCGGCCGCGAGCCCATCAAAGTCAACATGGACGAAATCTTCAACCAACTCGCCGGCAAGGTCATTCTTGTCACAGGCGGCGGTGGCTCCATCGGTGCAGAACTCTGCCGGCAGATTGCGGCCCATAACCCCAAGCATCTCATTATTTTCGACATCTATGAAAACAACGCCTATGACATTCAGCAGGAACTGCTTGCCAAATACCATGAAAGCCTGAACCTTACCGTTCTCATTGGCTCCGTCCGCGATTCACGCAGAGTTTATCAATTGTTCCACGACTATCGGCCGGATATCGTCTTCCACGCCGCCGCCCACAAGCATGTGCCGCTCATGGAAGACTCCCCCTGCGAAAGCATCAAGAACAACGTCATCGGCACGTACAAGACGGGCCATGCCGCCATGCTCTACGGCGCTGAACGCTTCCTGCTCATTTCAACAGACAAGGCCGTCAATCCGACCAATATCATGGGTGCCTCCAAACGCCTCTGCGAAATGGTCGTCCAAACCTTGAACAAATACTCGCAGGAAGGCCGCATTTCGGAGCTGCCGCTCCTCCATGAACACAATGTCGCCGTGCCGAATATCCAGCCGTCCCGCAAGACGGAATTTGTCGCTGTCCGTTTCGGTAACGTCCTCGGCTCCAACGGCTCCGTCATCCCGCTCTTTAAGAAACAGATTGAAGCGGGCGGTCCCGTCTGCGTGACGGATCCGAACATCATCCGCTATTTCATGACGATTCCGGAAGCCGTATCGCTCGTCCTCCAAGCGGAAACCTACGCAAAGGGCGGTGAAATCTTCGTCTTGGATATGGGCGAGCCCATCAAAATCGATGATTTGGCCAGAAATCTCATCAAGCTTTCCGGCCTGAAACCGGACGTCGATATCAAAATCAGATACACGGGCCTGCGTCCAGGCGAAAAACTGTTCGAAGAAAAGCTCATGTCCGAAGAGGGCCTCCAGACCACGGCGAACCATCTCATCCATATCGCCAAGCCCATCGAAATGGACACAAAGGCCTTCATTGAAAAGCTGGACCAACTCGCAGAAGCCTGCCAGAACAACTTCAACGACATCCGAAATCTTGTCGCATCTCTTGTTCCGACATACCATCCCGTCGCCATCAAGACGACGCCCATCCTCCCGTTGGACAAAGATGAATTCGAACGACTTGCGGCTGTCGTCAGGCAGTTCAACATCCATGGCGACGTTGTGTCCATCACCCGTCTGAACAAAGGTTATATCAACCAGACGTACCATGTCGAAACCAAATTGCATCACGCCCACTCCTATACGCTCCAGCGAATCAACACACATGTATTCCCAGATATCGTGGCGCTCATGGAAAATTTCGTTCTCGTGACAGAACATCTCCATGACAACTTCAAACTCCCCGGCAACTCGCCGAAAGGAGCCGTCCAGATGGCCCGCACCACGCAGGACGGCAAGCCTTACATCTTCACGGACGGCGGCGCATGGCGTCTTATGACACATTTCGACGAAGTTTATTCACTCGACCTTCCAAACTCTCCTGAAACCTTCTATCAGGCGGGTCTTGCCTTCGGCTCCTTCATCCGCCAGATGTCGGACATTCCGCCGTCGAAAATCCATGAAGTCATCCCGAACTTCCACAACACTTTCAGCCGTTACCAAGACCTCGAAAAGGCCATCAAAGCCAATCCGAAAGACCGCGTGAAAGACGTCCAGCCTGAAATCGAATTCATCCGCTCACACGTGCCGCTCTTCTCCAAAATCTCCGAACCATTGACGAAAGGCGAAATTCCCACGCGTATCTGCCATAACGACTGCAATCTCAACAATATCCTCTTCGACAACAAGACGCACTCCCCCGTCGCCATTATCGATCTGGACACCGTCATGCCGTCTTCCCCGCTCTATGACTTCGGCGACAGCATGCGAATCGGCACGAACACTGCGAAGGACGACGAAAAAGACTTGTCCAAAGTCAGTTGCGATCTTTCGCTCTACGAACAATACGCACGCGGCTGGCTCGAAGCCTGCGGCGACATGCTCACCGTCAAAGAACTCGAACTCCTCCCCTTCGCTTCGCTCGTCATCACATCGGAAGACGGCATCCGCTTCCTTGCGGACCATATCAATGGCGACATCTACTACACGCAAATTGACTACCCCGGCCAAAATCTCGATCGAGCCCGCACACAGCTCGCACTTGTACGGGACATGGAGGCCAAACTGCCGCAGATCAAACAGATTCTCGTTAAAATCTATACCGATCTCAACCTGCCTGTCACATCGCTCTGACAGACGAAAACCCCACAAGACAATATGAACAGACGCATTATCATTCCAGCTGCCGGAAAAGGCTCCAGACTGACCAAATCAGAAGACGCCCCGCCGAAAGTG
>JAEEGI010012204.1_pt1 | contig 18410 bp, 14 predicted proteins | sample 8958751 | NCBI WGS metagenome assembly JAEEGI01 (sample SAMN16246545, study PRJNA631951) | gut metagenome | biome: gut microbiome; feature: rumen; material: KS-attached | host: Bos | place: Iran: Karaj | collected 2018-10 | reverse complement strand
GTCGCAGTTTCCCCGGATACACAGGGGTTTCGGGGAGATCCCGCTGAGCAGGGCGGCGGTCTTTTTCGTGTCGTAGTCCCGGGGCAGATCGTTCCGGGGGCCGTGGTAGAGCAGGTCGCCCAGCAGGAGCAGCGCCTCGGGCCGCTCGGCTTCCAAGCGCCGGAGCAGCTGATTTACATAATATTCCGATCCGTGGAGGTCGGAGGCAATCATAAGCTTCATGGCAGCTCCTTAAAAACCGTCGAACAGGCTCACCTGGCGGCTCTCGGGCAGATCGCCCAGGGCGCCGAGGTTTTTCAGCTGTTCGATGTGGGCCTTGCTCACCTTGGGGCAGGCGTCGGAGATATCGTCTACCGAAACAAAGGTGCGTCCGCTCTTCCGGGCGTTTACCAGATCCTCGGCCGCGGAGCCGCCCAGCCCGCTGATGGCCACGAAGGGCGGGCGGAGCCGTCCGTCTTCAATGGTGAAGCGGTAGGCGTCGGAGCGGTATATGTCGATGCTGTGGAAGGAAAAGCCGCGCAGATAGAATTCGTATACCGACTCCAGCGTGGTGAGCATGTCCTGCTCCTTGGCGGAGGCGTCCGCCTTGCCGCGGATGCGCCGGATCTCGTTCCGGCATTTGTCGATGCCCTGGAGCATGCTCTCCGCGTCAAAGCCGTCCTTCTGGCTGCGGCGGTAGAAGTAGGCGCTGTAATAGGCCAGGGGCTCGTGGACCTTGAACCACGCGATGCGGAAGGCCATCATCACATAGGCCACGGCGTGGGCCTTGGGAAACAGGTACTGGATCTTGCGGCAGGATTCCACCCACCAGTCCGGAACGCCCAGGCGCTTCATCTCGTCCTCTATGCCGTCGGGCCAGGGTTTGCCCTTGTGGATGGCGCCTTTACGGACGGCCTCCATGAATTTGAAGGCGCGTTTGGGCTCCATGCCCTTGTCGATGAGCGTGAGCATGATGTCGTCGCGGCAGCCCACGCACTTGTCCGTGGGAGCGATGCCGCCCACGACGATGTCGCGGATGTTGCCGGCCCAGACGTCCGTGCCGTGGGAAAAGCCGGACAGGCGGATCAGGGTGGCAAACTCCTTCGGCTGGGTGTCCACAAGCATCTGCCGCGTGAAGGGGGTGCCGAACTCGGGCACGCCGATGGTGCCGGTCTGACCCACGATCGGGTCGTCGCTGCCCAGGCCCAGCGGCGCGGGCGAGGTGAAGATGCCCATGGTCTCCGGGTCGTCCAGCGGGATCGCGCGCGCGTTGACGCCGGTGGCGTCCTCGAGCATGCGGATCATGGTGGGGTCGTCGTGGCCCAGCTCGTCCAGCTTGAGAAGGTTTGCCTCCATGCTGTGATATTCGAAATGAGTGGTGATGATCCCGCCGGTGGCGTCGTCGGCCGGATGCTGCACCGGGCAGAAATCGGTGACGTCCTTGTCCTGGGGCACGATGACCAGTCCGCCGGGGTGCTGGCCCGTGGTGCGCTTGACGCCCACGCAGCCCGCCGCGAGCCGGTTCTCCTCCGCCCGCGACACGGTGAGGCCGCGCTCCTCCAGGTACTTCTTCACATAACCGTAGGCGGTCTTCTCCGCCAGGGTGCCGATAGTCCCGGCGCGGAACACATGGTCCCGCCCGAAGAGCTCCTCCGTGTACTTATGGGCGTTCGCCTGGTATTCTCCGGAGAAGTTCAGGTCGATATCCGGGACCTTGTCGCCGCCGAATCCCAGGAAGGTCTCAAAGGGGATGTCGAAGCCGTCCTTCACCAGCTTTTCCCCGCAGACCGGGCAGACCCGGTCGGGCATATCCGCTCCGCAGCCGTATTTCTCGCCGGTCTCGGTAAGGACGTTCTCAAAATCCGTGTACCGGCATTTGGGGCAGCGGTAATGCGGCGGAAGGGAGTTGACCTCGGTGATGCCGGACATGTAGGCCACGATGGACGAACCAACGCTGCCCCGGCTGCCCACCAGATAGCCGTGCTCGAGAGAGTTCTGCACCAGCTTCTGTGCGGACATATAGATGACCTCGTAATGCCGGCCGAGGATGGCGTCGAGCTCTTCCTTCACGCGGTCGGCGACGATCGCGGGAGGCTCCTCCCCATACAGCTCGCGGGTCCTGTCCCACACCATCCGCTCCAGATCCTCCGCCGCGTGCGGGATGGAGGGCGGGAACAGATCCTTGGGCAGCAGCGGGAAAGTCTCGATGCTCTCGGCGATGGCGTTCGGCGCGGTGATTACGACGTCGCGGCAGTCCTCTTCGCCCAGATAGGAGAATTCCTCGAGCATTTCGGAGGTGGTCTTGAAATAGAGCGGCAGCTCCCTGTCGGCGTCGGAGAACTTTTTCGACGCGAGCAGGATGTGCCGGAAGATCTCGTCCTCGGGCTCGAGAAAATGCACGTCTCCCGTGGCCACGACTGGTTTTCCCAGCTTTCGGCCCAGGGCGAGCACCCTGCGGTTGAAATCTCGCAGCTGCTCGTCGTCCTTCGCCCGGCCCTCGGCGATGAGGAAGCGGTTGTTGCACAGCGGCTGGATCTCCAGATAATCATAGAAGGAAGCCAGTCTCTCCAGCTCCGCGGCGCTGCGGTGCCGGACCACCGCGTCGAAGATCTCGCCCGCCTCGCAGGCCGATCCGATCAGGATCCCCTCCCGATACCGCGTCAGCAGGCTCTTGGGGATGATCGGGTTTTTGCGGAAATGCTCCAGATGGGAGCGGGAGATCAGTTCGTACAGATTTTTCAGCCCGGTTTTGTTTTGGACCAGGAGAATGATATGCCGCGCGCGGCGGTTTTCCGTGCTGCGAAGGCGCATGCACAGCGGGCCGATATCCGCCAGGCTCCGGGCTCCCTCCTCGCGGAGGCGTTCCCGAAGACGCAGGAAGATGTTCGCGCAGACCGCCGCGTCGTCGCTGGCGCGGTGGTGGTTGAACTCGGGCAGGCCGAGGGCGTGGGACACGTTGTCCAGCCGGAAGCGGCGCAGCTCCTTCATGGTGCTCTGCGCCACGGCCAGAGTGTCGATCGTGACGGGATCGAAGGCGAGGCCGCCGCGCTGCGCCGCGGCGGTGATGAAGCCGACGTCAAAGGCGGCGTTATGGGCGGCCAGCGGAAGGTCTCCGCAGAACTCCAGGAATCCCTTCACCGCCTCGGTCTCGGACGGGGCGCCGAACACGTCGCGATCGGTGATGCCGGTGAGCTGCACCACGTCCGGAGGAATGGGCATCTGTGGGTCCACAAAGGTCTGGAAGGTCCCCTCGACCCGGCCGTTCACGATCCTGACCGCGCCGATCTCGGTGATGCGGTCGTTCTCGGCGTCCAGACCCGTGGTCTCGATGTCGAAGCCGATAAAATCCGTGTCCAGAGGCCGGTCCGTCTCGCCGAAGAGGGCGGGCATGTCGTCCGTATCGTTGACGTAGTAGCCCTCAAGGCCGTAGATGACCTTTATGCCGTACTTGTCGGCCGCGTGCCAGAAATCCGGGAACGCCTGCGCCACGCCGTGGTCCGTGACGGCGATGGCCTTGTGGCCCCAGCGGGCCGCGGTCTTTACGGCCGCCGCGGGGTCGGTCAGCGCGTCCAGCGCCGAATAGCGGGTGTGCAGGTGGAGCTCCACGCGCTTCTCGCCCGGGGCGTCGTCCTCGCGCAGGAGCGGCGGCTCGAGAGCGATGGCGGAGGGCTCGATGGCGATGTCGCCGTCGTAGCGGTTGAAGGACACATTGCCCCGTACCGACAGCCGGTCCCCGACCCTGATTTTCTCCAGGATCGACCGATCGTCGTCGGAACGGAGGTATTTCGAGACCTTTATGCTCCCGGTATAGTCGGTGATCGAGAAGCTGAGCACAGCGGCGTTGTTCTTGGCGATCTTGCGGCTGTCCGTCTCGAAAACAACGCCGGTGACGAGCACCGTGCCGCTTTCCGCGGTCAGATCCCGTATCTCCGAGCGGGCGGCGGATTTGGGTATTTTGCCGAGGAGCGGCTTGCTTTGCGCCGGCCTGCTCTTCTTCTCCTCCGGCTTTTTCTCCGCGGGCTTTTCCTCATGGGGGAAGTCGGCGCGTATGCGCACCTCGCGCAGGCCGTACTCCTCGGCAAGGCAGTTTTCCAGCAGGGTGAGTTCCCCGGAAGCCGGCGGATGGGCAAAGGAGGCCTCCACGTCCATGGAGCGCTCCTCGCGAGAAACCGTGACGCTGCGTACCTTTGCCCCGTTCAGGCCGCCGCAGAGCTCCGCGTGGGGAGCGCAGCAGCCGAAAATATCAAGAAACAGAGTTTCCTCGGGCATTTCAGGCGTTCTCTCTTTCGATCAGTTCCACAAGCGCGTCGGCCAGCCGGTCCGACGGCACGCGGCCTACGCTGACGCCGTGCTTGAAGAGCACTCCCTCTCCCTTGCCGCCGGCGATGCCGTAGTCGGCGTGGGAGGCCTCGCCCGGGCCGTTGACCACGCAGCCCATCACGGCCACGGTGATGTTCCAGGGCCTGTCGCGAAGCCGCTCCTCTACCTCCCGGGCCGTGCCGATCAGATCGTACTCGGTGCGGCCGCAGGTCGGACAGGAGATGAATCTCACTCCGGAGCGCAGGCCCAGCGCGCGCAGCAGCTCCGTGCCGACGCGGACCTCCTCCACCGGGTCGTCGGTGAGGGAGACTCGGATTGTGTCTCCTATGCCGTCGAGCAGCAGCGAGCCGATCCCGGCGGCGGATTTGAGCACGCCGAGCCTGTAGGTCCCGGCCTCGGTGACTCCGATGTGCAGAGGATAGGGGCAGCTCTCGGCGAGAAGACGGTTGGTCTCCACCATGAGCGCCGGGTCGGAGGCCTTTACGGAGATGCAGATATCCTCAAAGGAGCAGTCCTCCAGCATTTTAACATGTCTGAGCGCGCTCTCGCACAGGGCGCGGGGACCCAGGCCGTATTTTTCCAAAAGCTCCTTTTCCACCGATCCGGAGTTGACGCCGATGCGGATGGGGATGCCCCTGTCCCTGCACGCGTCCGCCACCAGGCGCACCCGCTCGCTCGAGCCGATGTTGCCCGGGTTGATCCGGATCTTGTCGATGCCCGCCTCCGCAGCGGCCAGCGCCAGAGTGTAGTCAAAGTGGATGTCTGCCACCAGCGGCATATCGGTGCCGCGCCGGATCTCGGGCAGGGCGCGGGCGGCCAGTCGGTTGGGCACCGCCAGACGCACGATCTGGCAGCCGGCCTCTTCCAGGCTCCGGATCTGAGCGAGGGTGGCCCGGGCGTCCTCGGTGTGGGTGTTGGTCATGGACTGCACCGGAATGGGGTTTCGTCCCCCGATGGGCAGTCCGCGGACATATATGGTCCGGGAATCTCTTCTTTTCATCTTCGGATGATCCTCGCAATATCGTTGTAGAATACCAGCGCCATCAGCCCCAGGAGCAGGATCAGGCCCGCGTAGTGGATGTAACCCTCGATGCGGGGATCCGGTTTTTTGCCCCGGAGCAGCTCATAGATCTTTGAGAGCAGCAGCGTGAGGATGTGCCCGCCGTCCAAAGCCGGGATGGGCAGCATGTTCATCACCGAGAGGTTCACCGCGATAAAGGCGATGAGATACGTGACGTTTTCCACGCCCTGCACGACGGTCTCGGCGCTCTGACCGGTCTCGTTGATGATGTCCACGATCCCGACCACTCCGGTCATGTCCGTCACCGCCGCTTTCCCGGTAAACAGCTGCGCCAGGCCCCGCCGCACCATGCGGACAAAGTCCAGACAGTTATAGAAGGAGTAGCGCAGCGTGGTGAGCGGCGAGGCCGGTTCCACGGCGAAATAGAGCCCGTAGCGCATCTCGGTGGCTCCGTTCTCGTCGGTAAAGGGCACGGGCACCATATAAGTGCCGGGCAGGCTGACGCGTTTGCCGTCCCGTACGATTACCAGATCGAGATATCCGTCCGGATCCGCGGCGGCGAATTCGCTGAAATTGGCGGTGAAATAGATCCTCTCGCCGTTGACGCTGCGGATCTCGTCTCCTTTCTGCAGGACTCCCTCATAGGGGCAGCCCTCACGGAAATCCCGGATCACGGGGCTGGAGAAGCCCTCCGCGGGCGCGTAGAGGACGACGAGCAGGATAAAGCCCAGAAGGAAATTCATGGCCGATCCGGCCGTAAGGATCAGGATGCGGCGCAGAACGCTCTGATTATTGAAGGCGCGGGGATCATCGGAGGCCTCGTCCTCCCCTTCCATGGCGCAGAAGCCGCCCACGGGAAGAGCGCGCAGAGAATAGACTGTCTCCTTTCCCTGCTTCTTGAGAAGCTGCGGGCCCATGCCGATGGCGAATTCCGTGACCTTGACGCCGCAGGCCTTGGCCACCAGGAAATGTCCCAGCTCATGGACAAAAATCAGAAGTCCGAACGCGAGGATCGCAATAAGAATGTACATTTACTCCAACTCTCTTCTGACGTGATCGCGCGCCCACGCGTCCGCCTCAAGGATCTCTTCGAGCGTGGGGTGATCGTTCGGCTCTGCGTCCTCCACGGCGGAGGCCACGAGAGCGTAAATATCGTTATATCCCGTCCGGTGTCCCAAAAACGCCGCGACGGCCGTCTCATTGGCCGCGGACAGGACGCAGGGCGCCGTTCCGCCCCGGCGCGCGCACTCCATGGCCAGGCGCAGACAGGGCAGGGCGTCAAGATCCGGGTCCTCAAAATGGAGGGAACCCCATGCGGCGAAGTCCGGCGCGGGCGTGGCCGAGGGCCGCCGTTCCGGCCATGTCAGCGCGTACTGGATCGGCAGCTCCATATCGGGGAGCGCCAGCTGGGCGATGACGGTGCCGTCGATGAGCTCCACCATGGAGTGGATCGCGCTCTCCGGATGGATGACCACGCGGATCATGTCCGGAGTGACCGAGAAAAGATGCATCGCCTCGATGAATTCAAGGCCCTTGTTCATCATCGTGGCGCTGTCCACGCTGATCTTGGCGCCCATGTTCCAGCGGGGATGGCGCACCGCCTGCTCGGGCGTGACCGACGCGGTCTCCTCCCGCGTCCATCCGCGGAACGGGCCGCCCGAGCCGGTGAGCAGGATGCGCCGGAGCTCTCCGGGCCGCCTTCCGGTCAGGCACTGGAATATGGCCGAATGCTCCGAGTCCACGGGAATGATCTCGGCGCCGAAGCGGCGGCTCTCGGCCATGACGATCTCGCCGGCGCATACCAGCGTCTCCTTGTTGGCCAGCGCGATGCGCCGCCCGGCGCGGATGGCGGCAAGAGTGGGCTTGAGGCCGATGCTTCCGGACACGCCGGTGACGACGCAGTCCGCTCCTTCGGCCAGCGCCGCGGCGATGAGCCCCTCTTCCCCTTCTTCGATCATAATGTCCGTATCCGCCAGACGGGTACGCAGCACACGGGCGGCCTCGGGTTCGTATACGCCGATCAGCTTCGGCCGGAAAAGGCGCGCCTGCTTCTCGAGCAGATCCACGTCCCTCCGCGCGGCGAGAGCGAGCACGGGAATGCCAAGACGGCCGGCCGCGTCGGCGGTCTGCCGTCCGATGGAACCTGTGGAACCGAGAATAGAGATCGCTTTGACCATATATCCTTATCCTTTCACCCAGATGGCGGGAGCCAGCGCGATCCAGACCTCCGTAAGCGGGGCGAGATAATACAGGCTGTCGAACCGGTCAAGGATGCCTCCGTGACCGGGCAGGATATTCCCGTAATCCTTGGTATCGTACTGACGCTTGAAGGCGGAAAAGGTAAGATCGCCCAGCTGCGCCACCACGCTGCCGATGAGGCCGAACAGGGTCAGCGAGAACAGATTGGCCCCGAAACCGCACAGGAGCAGGATGACGCCGTAGATCAGCGCGCAGAGCCCTCCGGCGACAATGCCTCCGATCGCGCCCTCCAGCGTTTTCTTGGGCGAGATGTGCGGCGCGAGCTTCTGCTTTCCCAGATACATCCCCGTGAAATAGGCTCCCGTGTCGCTGGCAAAGGCGATCACGAACGGAAGCATCATCCGCACCCTGCCCACGACGGGGATGAGACCGATGCGCAGCAGCGTGGAGAGCATGATCGGCAGCACGCCTCCGGAGAGCATCGCAACGGCGATCATGTCCAGGGTGATGCGCCAGTGTCCCGCGTAAGACACCATCTGCTCAATGGAGAGTACGAAAAACAGCAGCAGCAGTACGCCGACCGCCCAGCTGAATTCCTTTCCCAGGGAGAACATCACCGGGAGCACGAACGCGCAGAGCATCACGGAGAAATACAGGCGCCGCGGCGTTTTTCCCAGCGCCATGTGCATCAGCTCGTAAGCGGCCAGAGTACAGACCAGGCCCATGGCGATCCCCGCCGCCCAAAGCGGCGCCGCCAGCAGCAGTGCGATCAGGATCGGCAGGCCGACCGCCGCCGTAAGGATCCTCGTCTTCATGATGTCACTCCTCCGTAGCGCCTGTCTCTGCGCGCGAATTCCGCAATGGCGGCGTCGATATCCTCCGGGGTAAAATCCGGCCAGAGGACGTCCGAGAACACCAGTTCGGAGTAGGCGCTTTCCCAAAGCAGGAAATTGGACAGGCGGTATTCCCCTCCCGTGCGGATGATGAGATCCGGGTCGGGGATGCCGGCCGTGTCCAGGCTGTCCGAAAGCGCCCGCTCGGTGAGTTCCCCGGCGGGATGCTCGCTGCAAAACCGCTTTACGGCCCGGACGATCTCGTCCCGGCCGCCGTAATTCAGGCAGACATTGGCCTGAAAGCACCCCGAAAGCCGCCGGGCAATGGCGTCCGTGGCGTCGATCAGTTCTCTGAGCTCACCGGAGAGAGCCGAGGTGTCCCCCAGGATCTTCAGGCGGATCCGGTCTCTCTCCATCTTCTCTATCGATTCGAGCAGATACTTCTTCAGCAGACCCATGATGGCGTCCACCTCATCGGCGGAGCGCTTCCAGTTTTCCGTGGAAAACGCGTACACCGTGAAATGCTCCAGCCCGAGATCACGGCAGTAGGTGGCGATCCGGCGGAAGGTCTCCGCTCCGGCGGCATGGCCGGCGCTGCGCGGCAGACCGCGCAGACGGGCCCAGCGGCCGTTGCCGTCCATGATGGCGGCAATATGGCGGGGGAGCTTTGCCGCCGCCCCCGCCGGTGTCGTTGTGAGCTCCGGCATCAGATCTCGAAGAGTTCCTTTTCCTTGGCTTCGATCTGCTTGTCGACCTTCTTCGTGTAGTCGTCGATGAGCTTCTGCAGATCCTTCTCAAGGTCCTTCAGGTCGTCCTCGGTGATGTCGCCCTTTTTCTGCTCCTTTTTGAACTTGTCCATGGCGTCGCGGCGCACGTTGCGCATGGCGACCTTGGCCTCCTCGCCGTATTTGCGGACCTGCTTGGCCAGATCCTTACGGCGCTCCTCGGTGAGCTGCGGGAACACCAGGCGGATCTGACGACCGTCGTTCTGGGGGTTGATGCCCAGATCCGACACGAGGATCGCCTTTTCGATGAGCTTGAGCGTGCTCGCGTCCCAGGGCTGGATCACCAGGGAACGGGGATCGGGCGTGGAGATGGAGGCGATCTGACGGATGGGCGTGGGAACGCCGTAATAGTCCACCTCGATCTGGTCGAGAACGGCGGCGTTGGCCCTGCCGGCACGGACGGCGGCAAACTGAGAAGCCAGGACCTCCGTGGTTTTCATCATACGAGCTTCAAATTCCTTGATCTCTGCCATTGGTTTTTCCTCCCATAGATTGTTCCGAGGGGAACGGATACGGTTCCGCCTTGTTGTTATTTTACCAGAGTGCCCACGTTCTCTCCGCGGACGGCCCGGCGGATATTCTCCGGGTCCTTGAGCGCGAAGACCAGAACGGGGATATTGTTGTCCATGGCGAGGGCCGTCGCGGTGGAATCCATTACGGCCAGCCTGCGCTCGAGGACTTCCGCGTAGCTGAGAGTGTCGAAGCGGACGGCGTTGGGATCCTTTTTCGGGTCGGCGGAGTATACGCCGTCCACATTTTTCGCAAGAAGTATGGCGTCCGCGCCGATAAGCGCCGCGCGAAGCACCGCTCCCGTGTCGGTGGTGAAGAAGGGGCTGCCCACTCCCCCGCCGAATACGACGACCTTCCCGCTGTTGAGGTATTCCTCGGCCTTATCCACCGAGAAGGGCTCGCCCACGTGCTCGATGCGCATGGCGGTGAGCACCTTGGCCTCCGCCCCCTGCTGCTGCAGCACGTCCTGCAGCGCCAGGCAGTTCATGACGGTCGCCAGCATGCCCATATAATCGGCGCGGGTGCGTTCCATGCGGCCCTCGCCGTTTTTGACGCCGCGCCAGAAATTGCCTCCGCCGACGACGATGCCGACCTGCACCCCGTCGCGGACGCACTCGGCGATCACGCCGCAGACCCGGGACATAATGCGGAAATCCAGTCCCGTACCGGCTTCCCCGGCCAGAGCTTCCCCGCTCAGCTTGAGCAGTACGCGCCTGTAGGCGCTGTTTTCCTGCATAGGGTCTATCCTCCCGTAATATCAGTGTTTTCGCGGAGCTCTCCGCGATAAAAAGTTATCGGTATTTTTCCGTAAGCTCCCGCAGCTCTCTGGCAAAGGCTTTGAGCGTCTTGTTCGGACGGCCTTCCGCGTTTTTGACCAGCGAGAGCAGTTCCTCCGCCGCGGAGCGCAGGGACTTGTAGTAGCTGTCCGCGTTGGATCCGCCCACGGTGGCGTTTCCGATGGGAACGCCCTCGGTGACGCGCAGGAACTCTCCCGCGCGGAGGTCGAATTCCGTCCCGCTGTAGGGCGCCATGGTCTCGAAGCCCAGTTCCGCGCGGACGGTCTCGGCGAAGGAGTCGGTGACGGTGTTCTCCCCGTGGTTGACAAAGGTGAGGCGCGGCGCTTTTTCAAAGCCGCGCAGCCAGTCCAGCAGGCCGTCGCGGTCGGCGTGGCCGCTCTTGCCCGGCAGGATCCCGATCTCACAGGCGACGCGGATATCCTCGCCCATGATCTTTACCGACTCCGCGCCGTCGACGATGACGCGGCCCAGCGTGCCCACGGCCTGATAGCCCACGAACAGCACCGTACATTCCGGCCGCCACAGGTTGTGCTTGAGATGGTGGCGGATCCTTCCGCCCTCGCACATGCCGCTGGCGGACAGTATCACCTTGGGCTCGAGATCGGTGTTGATGGCCTTGGAGTCGTCGGTGGATACCGAAGGAGTGAGCCCGTCGAACCAGATCGGGTTGATCCCCGCGTCCACCAGCGCGCTCGTCTCCTCATCCAGGCAGTCGCGCCCGCACTGGAGATAGATGGCGGTCGCCTCGTTGGCCATGGGGCTGTCCACGTAAACCTTGAAGCCGTCGTGGCCTTTGACCATGTTCTTTTCTTTGATCTCGCGGATGAAATACAGCATCTCCTGGGTCCGCCCCACCGCGAAGGAGGGGATCACCAGGTTGCCGCCCCGGTCCAGCGTCCGCTGGATATACTCGGCCAGCTTCTCCACCGGCAGCGTTGAGCGGTCGTGAAGCCGGTCGCCGTAGGTGGATTCGACCACGACATAGTCGGCTTCGGCGACTTTTTCGGGCGCGTTGCGGATGATGGGCTGGTTGTAGTTGCCCAGGTCTCCGCTGAAGACGATCTTGCGCTCCTCGCCGTCCTCGCTCATCCAGACCTCGACGCAGGCCGAGCCCAGAAGATGGGCCACGTCGCTGAAGCGCACCGTGATGCCGTCGGTGACCTGAACGGTCTCCCCGTACTGCACGGGACGCAGATGGCTGATGGCGTTCTCGGCGTCCTCGATGGTGTAGAGAGGCTCAACCTTCGGCCCGCCGGAGCGGAGGCTTTTTTTGTTTTTGTATTCCGCCTCGCTCTCCTGGATCTCCGCGCAGTCGATGAGCATGATGCGGCAGAGATTGCAGGTCTCCTGCGTGGCGTAGATCGGCCCGTCGAAGCCCTGACGGTACAGCAGCGGCAGATGTCCCGAATGGTCGACGTGGGCGTGGGTCAGAAGGACGTAGTCCAGTTCTCCCGCGGGGATGGGTAGGGGGCGATTCTCGAAAATGTCCTTCCCCTGTTCCATGCCGCAGTCCACCAGACCCTGACTGCCCGCGCATTCCAGCAGCGTGCAGCTTCCGGTGACCTCGTGGTCCGCTCCCAGAAAAGTGATTTTCACAATGATCCCCCCGGACTCGGCAGGTCTCCCTGCGGAGCACAGTATTTCGTTTTGTATTATACACATATCTGCCTGTCCATGCAAGCGCAAAGGGGCCATTCGGAAAAAAGGCGTTGAATTCTTCGGCGTTTTTGGGTATTCTATGTCGGACGGGGAGGCTCGTTATGAAGAAAAGACTTCTCATTTTGATATTGATCGCGGCCATGGCCGCCGCATTGTGTGTTCCCGTGCTGGCAGAGGACGCCGGGGACGCCGCTCAGCCCGCGGGAGAGATCTCCGGCAGCGAGGCGGACTCTCCGGAGGAGGCCGTGCCGGAGGAGGACGATTATGATCCTTTCGACGCGCAGGAGCTCTCCTCCATGATCCTGGAGCTTTTTGCCCGAAAAAAGATCAATCCGGAGCGGATCGGCGTCACCTACTGCTACACCCCCACCGGAGAGACCTGCTCGGTCAACGGCAGCGCCTATTTCGGCGGGGCAAGCCTGTATAAGCTCACCGAGATGATGGGCCTTGCCCGCATGGTCGCCGCCGGGGACTACGATCAGGAGGACCTGATCAACGGCATGACCATCACCTACATAGAGGACCGCTGCCTTACGTACTCGGACAACAACGTGGGCGAGAGCGTCCTCATGTGGTATCAGACGCAGCTGGGCGGCATGGCGGGTTTCCGGCGTCTGCAGAGAGAGATCGCCGGCGTCCCGGAGGAGGAGCTGCCCGCGGATTTCTACAACACGCTCAATTACTCTTCCGATTTCACGATGGGCGTCCTCAAGGAGCTGTACGCCCACCCGGGAAAATACCCGAAGATCACCGAGTACATGCTCAAGGCCAACGACCAGTACGTGAAGATCCGCCTCAGCCAGGGGTACGACGTGGCCCACAAGTACGGGGGCGGCGAGGGAACATGGAACATCGCCGCGATCGTCTACTCCCCCACGCCCTTCCTGGTGAGCATCATGTCCCACTACGCCGGCGGAGGAGCCCAGACGCTCAACGACATCATCCAGCTGCTGGCCGACTACAACGACACGCTGGAGCTGCGCGTCGAAGAGCATCGCGCGGAGCTTGAGCGGAAGGCCGAGGAGGAGCGCCGGGCCGCCGAGGAGGCCAGGCTCGCCGAGGAGGAGCGGCTGCGCAAAGAGGCCGAGGAGGCCGCCCGGCTCGCCGCCGAAGCCGAGGAAAAGGCGCGGCGCGAGGCCGAGGAAGCGGCCAGGCTCGCCGCCGAGGCCGAGGAAAGGGCCCGGCAGGAGGAGCTGGCCGCCCAAGAGGAGGCCGCCCGGCTCATAAGAGCGGAAAAGGCCGCTTCCGTCAGGAAAACGCTGGGCATCGCCGCCGCCCTGACGGCCGCCGCTGCCGCCGCGGCGCTCATCATCCGCTCCGCGGCGAAAAAGAAGGCGGCACGCCGCCGTGCCGCCAGGAGGAGGGCCGCCGCAAAGCGCGGCGCGCAGGGAAACCGAAGCGAAGAATAACAAAAGACCCCGCCCGGTCGGGCGGGGTCTCATACTGCAGAGAAAGCCTCGCAGAGTTCGCCGCTGAGCGGCGAATAGGATTTGGGGATTCCTGTCCTTGTTCCAAAGAAGAAGGGGGCATCAGGGGGGAACATGGTTCCAGCCCTGAAATCGCGTCGCCCGAAGGGCGATAACCGGATCTCCGCAGAGATCCGCGCGATTAGAAGCGGGTCTCGATCGAAAGTATCAGGCTTTATTGGCCTTCATGGCCAGATAGGCGTTGATGAACCCGTCGATATCCCCGTCCATCACGGCGTTGATGTTGCTGTTCTCGTAGCCGGTGCGGGTGTCCTTGGCCAGGGTGTACGGCATGAAGACATAGGAGCGGATCTGGCTGCCCCACTCTATCTTCATCTGTACGCCCTTGATGTCCTCGATTTTTTCCAGATGCTCTCGTTCCTTGATCTCGGCAAGCTTGGCTCTGAGCATCTCCTTGCAGTTCTCAAGATTCTGGAAATGGCTGCGCTCCACCTGGCTGGACACCACGATGCCCGTCGGTATATGGGTAAGCCGAACGGCGGAGGAGGTCTTGTTTACCTTCTGGCCGCCGGCGCCGGAGGAGCGGAAAACATCCATTTTGATGTCCTCGTCCCTGAGCTCGATCTCGCCGGCGTCCCCGATCTCGGGCATGACCTCGAGAGCGGCGAAGCTGGTCTGGCGGCGCGCGTTGGCGTCGAAGGGACTGATGCGCACCAGGCGGTGCACGCCGTGCTCGCTTTTGAGATAGCCGTAGACGTTGTCGCCCTCGATCTTGATGGTGGCGGACTTGATGCCGGCCTGATCGCCGTCCTGCCAGTCCAGCAGGGTGTATTTGTAGCCGTGACGCTCGGTCCACATGGTGTACATGCGGTAGAGCATCTGAGCCCAGTCCTGAGCCTCGGTCCCGCCGGCCCCGGCGTGGAAGGTGAGGATGGCGTTGTTCGCGTCGTATTCCCCGGTAAGCAGCGTGGACAGGCGCATGGACTCCAGGTCTTCGGTGAGGACGCCGTACTCCGACTCCACCTCGGGCAGCAGCGACTCGTCCTGCTCCTCAAGGGCCATCTCGCACATCGTAAAGGCGTCGTCCCAGCGGGAGCGGAGCTTGTTGTAGCGCTCGACCTTGTTTTTCAGCTGCTTGATGCGCTGCTGCACCTGCTGAGAGTGCTGCACGTTGTTCCAGAAGCCGTCCTGCGCGCTTTCGGTTTCCAGTTCGGCGATCTCGCGCTCGGCCTCGTGCAGCTGCAGGGCCTCTCCCAGATCGTCGAGCGCGGGGCGCAGGGCGTTCAGTTTGGTTTTGTATTCTTCAAATTCCAGCATAACCGTTCATCCTTTTCAAAATGCGATGGTATTATAAACAATAATCGTCTGCTTGTAAAGGCCGGATACTTTCATATTTTTTGCTTTTCTTCCGCGGAATCTGTGATATACTGTCTGTGAAAAAATGCTCGGAGGCGGACTGCGGGCCGCTTCAGGAAATGAGAGGAAAGGTGATTTTATTTGATCGCGCACGGGAAAGAAGTCAAGGTCTTCGCCGGAAACGCCAACACCCCTCTGGCGGAAAGCATAGGCACGTTTCTCCACAAGCCCCTCGGGAAAGCCGAGATCAAGCGCTTTGCCGACGGCGAGTGCTCCGTCTCCATCTATGAGCCGGTCCGCGGAGCGGATGTGTTCATCGTTCAGTCCACCTGCAAGCCCGTCAACGACAATCTGATGGAGCTTCTGGTCATGATAGACGCGATGCGCCGCGCTTCCGCCGGACGCATCACGGCCGTCATCCCCTATTTCGGCTATGCCCGGCAGGACCGCAAAGCCAAAAGCCGCGATCCCATTTCGGCGAAGCTTGTCGCCAACCTGATCACCGCCGCCGGCGCCGACCGGGTGCTGACCATGGATCTTCACGCCAACCAGATCCAGGGCTTTTTCGATATACCCGTGGACAACCTGCGCGGGGCTCCCCTGTTCGCCAAGTATTATCTGGAACAGTTCGGCAAGGACAACCCCGACGTGATGGTCGTCTCCCCTGACGTGGGCAGCGTGGCCCGCGCCCGTCAGTTCGCCATGAAGCTGGGAACGAACCTGGCCATCGTGGACAAGCGCCGCGAGGTCGCCAACCAGTCCGAGGTCATGAACATCATCGGCGACGTCACGGGCAAGACCGTGATCCTTCTCGACGACATGGTCGACACCGCCGGCTCTCTCTGCGGCGCCGCCAAGGCCCTGATGGAGATCGGCGGGGCCAAGGAGATCTACGCCTGCGCCACGCACGGCGTGCTCTCCAAGCCGGCCATTGAGCGCATCGAGGCCAGCCCGATCAAGGAGCTGAAGCTCTGCGACACGATCCCCTATCCCCCCGACCAGCCCCGCATCGGCAAGATCACCTATGTATCCGTGGCTCCCCTGTTCGCCGAGGCGATCGAGCGCGTTTACGAGGAAGTCTCCATTTCTCCGCTGTTCGAGTAAAGCATGTTTTTCCGTCAAAGATCCGGAAGCGTCGAGTGGATGCTCGTCTTTCTGGGCAACCCGGGCACAAAGTACGACGGGACGCGCCACAATGTGGGCTGGTCCGTCGGCGATGTGATCGCGGAGCGCTGCGGCACGCCGATCCGGCGTCTGAAGAACCGCGCCCTGACGGCCCGCTGCACTCTCGGCGGCCGGGAGGTCCTGCTGGTAAAGCCGCAGACCTATATGAATCTCTCCGGCGAGGCGGTCCGCCCGCTGGCGGACTTCTATAAGATCCCCCCGGAGCGTATCCTTGTCGTGTCCGACGAGATCGCCCTCGCGCCGGGCAGGATCCGTCTCCGGCCCGGCGGGAGCGCCGGCGGTCACAACGGTCTGAAGAGCATCATACAGCATCTCGGGACCGACCGTTTTCCCCGGCTGCGGCTGGGAGTGGGCGCTCCTCCCCGCGCGGACTGGGATATGGCAGACTGGGTGCTGGGCACCTTTCACGGCGAGGACGCGAATCTGATGCGCGAAGCCGCCAAGAAGGCCGCCGACGCGCTGGAGTGCTGTGTCCGCGACGGCATCGACACCGCCATGAACCGATACAACGGCTGAACGCGCCGTACGCGAAAACCGCCCCTTCCCTCCGGTATGACCCGGACGGAAGGGGCGGTCGTTTTTTCGGGATCAGTGCTTCATCACATAACGCCACATAAAGGTCCGCTCGGCGGAGAGGCCCTGTGTGAGCGCGTCGATGGCGTTGTTGTAGGCCTCGGTGCGCAGGTCGTTGTCGGCCAGAACGCGGCTGTAGGGCTCGGCGTCCTCGCCCACGAAGTAGATCAGGTGGTAGCCGGAGTAGGAGGCCGACTCGCCGTAGACGATGTCGATATCGCCCTTCTTGTGTCCGCCGAAGCAGAACGCGTCAAACTGCTCCACCATCTGGCCCTTGTGGATGTTCTCGTACAGGCCGCCGTTCTCGGCGGAGCCCTCGTCCTCGCTCTTCTCCCGGGCAAGCTCTGCAAAGCTGTCCTCGGTGGCGTCGCCGGCGAGCCAGCTGTCGCGCAGGGCGGTCACGGCCGCGAGGGACGCGGCTTTCTCATCGTCGGAGACGGAGCCGTCCCCGTCGGCGTCCTGCGCCTTGATGAGGATGTGGCGCACGCTCACGGTATGATAGCTGTTGTCCTCTACGCCGAGAACGTAAAGCGCGTACCAGCCGGAGCCGGAATCGTGAGTGAACACCGCGCCTTCGCGGATCTCGTCGTCGGCGGCGTTGTCGGTGTACTGGGAACGGAAGCCGGACTTGGAGACCGTGGTCTTGGTCGCCTCGCTGCCGGTCACGGCCAGCGCCGCGGCGCGGAAGGCCGCCTCGTCGGTGCCGTCCATGCTCTCCAGGATGGAACGCGCGGTCTCGCCGGCGTCCTTGCCCTCTTCGGCGGCCACATAGGCGTAGAGATAGTCCACGGTATCGAGGTTGTCCTTATGCTCGGCATAATAGGCGTCCTTCTCCTCCGCCGTAAAGCTGTAGCTGGCAAGGAGATCGTCCAGATAACGCTCGTTGACAAGGTCGCTCTCCAGATGGCGGCGGAGCGTTTTCTCGTTGTTGCCCGCGCCGAAGGAGGCGGCGATATAGGCGTCCGTGTCGTAGCCGTACATGCTGCCGTAGACAGAGTAGCTGCTGACGATGCTGTCGATCTGGGCGCGCTCGTCGTCGGTAAGGGTGTAGCCGGCCGCCTTTGCCGCCGCCGTATACGCCGTCTTTTCGACAAGGGAGCTCTCCGCCATGTCCTTGAAATAATCGTCCCAGGTACCGCCGTCGGACATCATGGCGCACTGCTGCTCATCCAGGGGCTTTTCCGGGTCGAGAAAGATCGAGATATAGTCGCCGTAGGTGCTCAGGAGCTGCCGGTAGCTGCTCTGATACTCGTAGTTGACGTCCGCCACGGAATAGCCGGTGTCTCCGACCTTGAGAGCGGCGAGCCCGTCGGTGAAAAGAGAGGAGTTTACAAATACGACCAGCGCGATCATCAGAAAGAGCGCGAGCGCGACCGCGGCGTATTTCATGCGGGTCTTCCGGCTCTTTTTCTGCTCCTCAAGGCGCGCCTGTTCACGGGGATTGAGTTTTCCTTCAGCCATAATCGGTATTCCTTTCCGAATGGATATGCCAGGAGATTATACTCCAAGCGTCCCTCTCTTTCAAGCTCTTTTTTCTGTATACCGCTCAAACGCAAAAGCCCCCGACGAAGGTCAGGGCTCCTCTACGCGGGCAAAGCACCGAAGAGCTCACTCCTAAGCAGCAAATAGGATCATACTCTGTTTTTGAGGCAGCTTTGCCGCCTCAAAAACACCATAAGGCGAATGGTGTGAGCCCTCGCGCCGACCAAACGCGGCGGCTCCGGCGCGGCGCCACGTGCGATTGCGCGAGGACTCACGATGGAGAG
>JAEEGI010012203.1_pt1 | contig 18411 bp, 21 predicted proteins | sample 8958751 | NCBI WGS metagenome assembly JAEEGI01 (sample SAMN16246545, study PRJNA631951) | gut metagenome | biome: gut microbiome; feature: rumen; material: KS-attached | host: Bos | place: Iran: Karaj | collected 2018-10 | reverse complement strand
TGGAAAAAAGACGAAGAAAAAGCAAGGCCGACGTTTCGGTTATGGCCGTTGAAGAAATACAACTGCAAAGCCTGGACTTTGGCGACGTTGGGTTAGAGTTGAAAGACCTTAACCTAAATTTCTTTGATGTGAACGGGAAACAAAAGTATTCAGAGGAAACCCGCTACCTGAAACCGAAAGTGTACGTTAAGCCCAAAGGGTTTTACGCTTACGACAACGCCGTTAAACTTGCAAAGGAATTACGGTTAGACTTTGGGGAACGCGCCGACGTAGTGGTTAATGGCAGCTTTATATTTGGCGACTTTATAGAAGCCTACTTAATAGCCTGTAAGGGCATTTGCAAACGCATGATAGTTTCTACTTTGTCGCTATCTGAAAACAACGTCGATAGTTTCCACAACCTGATTAAGAAAGGTTGGATAGAGCAGTTAGACTTAGTGATTAGCCACTATTTCTATAGCCATGAGCGTTACAAGTTAATACCCTACGTCTATAAGCAGTTGGATATAGACGATAAGTTTCAAATGGCCGTCGCCTTTGTTCATACTAAGGTAATAGCCTTTGAGACACGCGGAGGCCGTAAGATGGTGATACACGGTAGCGCGAACTTACGCAGTAGCGGCAACGTAGAGGCTTTTACGATAGAGGAAAACCCGGAGTTATACGATTTCTACGTAGGCATCTACGACGGTATCATAGAACGGTATGCCACCGTTAATAAAGTTTCTAATCGCCGGGAACTATGGCAGGAGATAGGAGGCGAAAAGTCTAACAAAAAAAATGCGATTTAGCTATGAGCAACAACGCAGGAAATGGCCACACGGGAAGCGGTGGCGGTGGTACGGCAGCATCCAACCGCTACGACGATATGCCGTGGGCATCGTCAGGAGGCGGCGATTTGCCATTTTAAGAGCCTCACACGCACGGGCGCACGAACCGCCCGTGCTTAAAAGGAAATTTTAGCAGCAAAAATAAGGAATATGGCGAAACGTAAGATGAACCCTAATAGTTTGGCTAACCTTGAAAAAGGAAAGTTCAAGAAAGGCCAGATAACCAACCCCAAAGGCAGACCCAAAAACCGCGTACCGGCGTACCGGGAAAAACTTATGGGGCCTGAAAAGGCAAAGCAGTTTCAGGGAATCAGCCGCGAGGAATATTTTTCGTGGTACGAAACCCTGTTGGCAATGGACTTAGACGAACTGAAAGCCCTAAACGAAGATGCTACCGTGCCCGTATTTGTCAAGACCTACGCCCGTGCAATGGTGGCAGACATGAACGCCGGGCGTACTACGACGGTTGATAAGATGATGGATAAGATTAACAACCGTTCAGAGCAAAACCGGGCAAAGGATGGCAGCAGCGTAGATTTGGCCTACGACGCGGGTACGGCAGAGGCTACCGAGGCAATACAGAAGCGTATCAAGTGCAAAAAGGAGTATATCGTTAAGTTGCTCAAAAAGCAAGGCAAATATACGGCTGAATTGTCTATGCAAGCAACCGTTACGGCGCAACTCATGGTACGTACTGAAATGCTCGCAGAGGAAATATTTAGCGAGGGCCACAAAGTCATTAACGTAGAGATTTCCCGCGAGGGCCACAGCCGGGAGAGTATCAGCCCCAAGGAAAAACTATATATAGACCTGACTACGCACGTACAAAAGGCGTTGCGGGCATTGGGAATGAACACGGACAGCAAAGACCGTAAAACCGATAACGATAGCTTTGCCGACTTTATGAACGAATTTAAGAACGATAGCGACGATTAACTATGAAGAAAGTATATATTAGTGGCCCCATGAGCCAATTAGAACGTAGTGAGTATTTGGCCCGGTTTGCAAAGGCAGAATCTATTTTGATGCAAAGAGGCTACCGGGTAGTGAATCCCTGTAAGTTCCTGTTTTGCCGTTGGCAATGGCTTTACAGATTGGTAGGCTACGCCGCCGTCTTATGCTATGACCTTTGGCAAATTTCCCGGTGTGATTACATCTACCTTTTGCCTGATTGGAGAGAAAGCCGGGGCGCAAAGATTGAAAGTTTCTTTGCATGGCACATGGGTATTTACCGCCTTAGTGAAAAGGAGAGCAAAGAAATAAACCTGAAAATGGCTAAATGGATAGCAAACCGGGAGGGCGGCGAAGTGCCAAAGCCTACCCACGTACTGACACCTGAAAGAAAGCGTAAGTAATGACAGAAGAAGAGAAAAGCCAAAAAAGGCAGCTTAAAGCCGACGTAACCGCCGAGTTACAGGCTAACCGCGATAGTTACCTGACAAAGTATAGTTATGCGCTTGCAGATACCGACAAGCGTATGACAGAGTACGTTTTGAGCGTAATAGATAACCCGGACGGCCACAACCTTTACGAGTTATTGAAGATACGCCGTTTTTTCCAAATGCTCGATAAATGGGTATGGAAACCGAAGCGGGTAAAAAAGAAAATACGCCTGTATGAGAAATTGAAATTTAGCGGCACGTCAGGGCGGCAACGCTACCGGCTAACCCCGGTACAAGTGTTCCAAATGGCTTATATTTTTGGCTTTGCCCGGCCTGATGGTCGTAGGCTTATCCGCGTTGTTTATATATTTGTACCGCGTAAGTTCAGTAAAACGACCTTTGCGGCGTTTTTGGCCGTAGACGATATGCTATTTGGCGATTATAACGCCGAAGCCTATGTAGGGGCTAATGCCTACGACCAGGCGAAAAAGTGCTTTAACGAGATACGTAATATAATGTTCGACTTAGACCCGCGCCAAAGGCATTTCAAGATAAACCGGGAAACGGTTACTTTCAGAGACAGGGCACGGGAGAGTTTGGCACAATGTCTTACGTCAAAAGCCGACACCAAAGACGGCCTGTTTGCATCGTTGGCAATAATAGATGAATATTCACAGGCCAAAGATACCGCCAACAAGTCAGGTGCAGCCCTGAAGAATATGCTAACGTCTTCGATGGGGCCGCGCCGTAACCCTCTAACGGTTATTATTACGACGGCAAGCGATGTAGTAGACGGGCCTTGCTACAATGAGTTGGAGGGCGTTAAAAAGGTATTGGAGGGTGAAGCCGAAAACGACTATGTGTTTGCAGATTTGTTTATGCCTGATGTAGACGATGAAGAGGGCGACCCGGTGACGTGGGCAAAGGTGCAGCCCCATTTAGGCGTAACCGTTCAGTCTGACTATTACGAAATAGAGTGGGCCAACGCCCAACTATCAGCCGAAAATATGTTGGTTTTTCGTACTAAGTTGCTTAACATCTTTACCATTAACGAAGTAAAGGCATGGTTTAACTTTGAAGATGCTACCGCCCTGATGGGTGACTTTAGTATAGACCGCGTAACCGGGCATCCTGATTGTGCTTTGGCCTTTGACTTATCCGTACACGATGACTTTAGCGCAGTAACCTATACCGTCTACAGCAAGGAAACTAAGAAGTTCTACGCCCACACAGACTATTATTTTCCTATTGGCGCGTTAAAGGGGCATCCTAACGCCGAACTATACAAGATATGGCACGAAGCGGGCCACCTGATTTTTACCAAGGGAAAGCGTATAGACGTTAGACGGATTGCCGACGATATACTACGGCGTACTAAGTTGGTTAAGATTATTCGCATAGGCTACGACGGTTATAAGGCCAAAGACTTAGTTAATATCCTATCTACGGCGGGAGCGTCTAACGTGCTGATACCTTACAGCCAGACTTACGGCAATTTCAATTTGCCGGTAGAATCGTTTGAAATGCTTGCTTACGACGAACCGCCTAAGATTGTGTTTAACAACAACCCTATTAACGTCTATTGCCTGACAAATTGCGTTATAGACGAAGATAGGTTAGAAAACAAAAAACCTTTGAAGATTTCGCAGTATCGCAAAATAGACGGCACTATTACTATGCTTATGACTTTGGGCCAACTTTATTCTTATGAGCGATAACAGGAACGGCGGGCATTTAACCCGCCGTCTTTATTCGTCTATTTCGTACCCGCGTTTGTTTAGTTCTTTCCGGGCTTTACCTTTTACGGCTTTCCAAACACCATCTTTGCGCTCGATAACGAGGCCGTCACGTTGCAGCCGGTTTAGTATATCATGCAAATACCATTCGGGCAGATGTTTACAAAAATCTCGTTGGTTGAGTTCCTTAACGGTGCAAGGAATCCAATACAGGGAGGCTAACGTATCGTATCGGTATTGCACTAATTCGCTACTCATACGCCTGTTATCTTTAACGGTTTGCCGCAATGCGGGCAACTGATAGTAACGCCTGTAGCGGGCATAACGTCGGCAGGGCTAACGATTAACTGCCACATGGGTACACCTACGGCCCCGGCTATCTTTTCAAGTGTGGCCGTAGTTAAGGAATCAGCCTTAACCATTTGTTTAACCGCTGACAGGCTTACGCCCATTTTGGCGGCTAATTCAGGTTGGGTAAGGTGCTTTTCTTTCAAAACCTGTTTTATTCTCATTTTCTGCAAATATTTGAATTTTGGTGCAAAAATACGGCTTTTTTCTCAAAGTATAGCGTTTTCTATACTAAATTATGTTAATAGATAGAAAATAGTTACCTAAAAATTTGCAAGGGTACAGAAAAAACTATACCTTTGCAGCAGATTAAATTATTAAGCCCTACGGCAACACGGTTAAGCCGGTAGTTATGACAGAGGCAAAGACATCAATCGTTGAGCAGTTAGAGAGCGCAAAGGCCGCTATCGCAGAGAAGTTAGAGACCAAGGGTTACGTAGTAGCCGGGTACGGTGGCGATACCTACTACGCCTACGTAGGTGAGGGTAAGGGTTATCAGGGCGCAGTCCTGACACCTGTAAGTAGCCACCCGGTAGTATTCGACACCGTGCAGACCGCAAAGCGCGAGGCCCACAATGGTACGTATAAGAATGGCCGGGGCGACGTTATAAAGTTAGAGGTAGTAGAGGCATCCAAGTATTTTGCCAAAATCTACGCCGACCTTGAAAAGAATATAGAGTTAGTTAAGGAGTTAGCAAGATAAGTATTAACCGGGCAGGGGCGCAAGCCCCGCCCATAAATCCCAAAGAGATATGAAACTTTCAGAATTACCCGTAGAGGTACAGCAGCAGTTAGCCCAACAGAGGGCCGAGTTATCAGGCAAGCGTATCAATACCGCTTACCGGGTGGAATTATACAACGCAGACGGCACACGCTACTTTGAGGCCGCGAGAGTTTGCCGGTCATGGAACAACGACAAAGGCGCGTATATGCCTTTTGGCGGCGGCTCGTATTGGACTATCCGTTACGGTGCAGTACAATGGGCCACACGTAAAGACCCGTTGGGCGGCAAGGTTTACGAACTTTGCAACGGTAAGCAATACGCAAAGAGCCTCAACGGTGTAGAAATACCCAAACAACTTAATACTAAGAAAGAGGTTTTAGCGTTAGTAAAGAGTATAGGCATTTTCACGTTATAGTAATCAGGTGGGGCGCAAGCCCCGCCACAAACTAAGGAACTTATGGCAAAGGTGACACTAAAGCAAAATGGTAATATAGAGGTTAAGACCGGGGCCTTTTGCCCGCGTACCGTTGGAACGTGGAAGCGCGTTAGTGTACGTGAGCGCATGGGCAATACCCATGAACTACGGGAACGCCCGCTATACGAGGCGAGGCTAAAGACCGGCGGGCTTTTGTATGGAAGCCGTAAGGAGTTGGTAGAGCAAATCAAAAGCAAGGTATAAGGTAACGGTGGGCGTAACCGGCCCGCTACAAAACACAGCACCATGAGCGAGAACGAGATAAAGCGTATTATCAGAGACCAGGCGAAAGCCGCCTACCTGAATAAGACCGTAGATTTTGGTACGGATAAGTTCAAAGTCCGGGGCCTTAAAGTCAGGGCTACGAGCCGGGCAATACCTAAGAGCGACTACGACGATTACGGCGTAGACGAAGATACGGTAAAGTTCTTTATTGTGGAGTTCTACGATAACGCCGACGATTTCCGCGCCCTTGATTGCGTTTGCTCTATCCTGACACTAAACAGCAAAGGCCAGATAGGTAGTGCCGATGTGCCTTACGATTTTGATTACGACGGCGTAAGCGCAGATTTTACCATAGAGTTTGCAGAGAAAATTAACGCTATTGTGACCGCATAATAGAGGTAGCCGAAAAACAAAAATCTTAATAAAATCAAAATTAGGACGTAGTGCGCCAAGGTGTACCACGATGCACCTTTACGCATTTGCAACGCCTGAAAATATGCTATAATTTTGTAACGGGTTATTATATCCGCTACAAAAAATATGAGCATATTTTCAGGCATATTTAAGCGCAAACAACAGCGGGAAGTAACGCCCGCTAATGGCGGCGAAGCCGTTAGCAGCGACGTAAAAACCGCCGTTGAAACGTCTGTTGTAGGCGTATCTACGTCGCTTATCAAGGTAAGCGGCGACGGTGCTTTGAACGTCATGGCCTACAAACGCGCTTTGAATATCTTAGCCGGGAGCGTAGCCCGATTGCCGCTACGCTACATGAAACAGAAAGATGGTATCTACGTAGACTTTGAGGCCAGCCCCTTGCATTACCTGTTAGGCACACAGCCGCAAAGCAGAATGTCGGCCTACGATTGGAAATATCAGTTAGTTTGGCGGGCTTTCCACGACGGCGACGCTTACGTATGGCCCCGCGTCATTGACGGCGAGGTAGTGGAGTTGGTGCTATTAAGCCGTCAAAGTTGCTGCTTCGACGATGTAAACGGTACTTACTACGTAACCGACGAATACAACGGCGTTTATGGTACGTTCAAGGAAAACGAGATACTGCATATTTTGACAAATAGCCTTAACGGGCGCAGGGGTACGCCGCTTTGGAAGATAGGCAACCGCGCCCTTAATATCATGGCTACCGGCGACAATGAGACCCTTAACCGCTTTGTCAATGGCGGTAACGTCAGGGGCTTTATTACCAACGACAAATCGGTAGTGGGCTTTGGCGAGTATGCCGATGAACAATTAGAGCAACTTGCACAGACCGTAAGAGAGGATTTCCGCAATGGCGTAGGCATTACGAGCCTACCCGGACAGGCGCAGTTTCAGCAACTTTCTTTATCGTCTACCGATATGCAGTTTTTGGAAACGCGCAAGTTTGCCGTATTGGAAATTTCACGTCTTACAGGCGTACCGCCCATTTACCTGTTTGACATGGTAGGCGGCAACTACAAAGTACCCGAACAGGCAGACACCGCGTTTCTTACTCAGACACTTGACGGTATTTTGCTTTCCATCGAATCGGAGTTTAACCGTAAGTTGGTGAGCTGTTCAATGTGTTGCAAACGCACATTCAGTTTTGACCGTAAGCGGCTTTTCTCTATGGACTTACTTTCAATGGCTAACTACGAAAGCAAGATGATACAAAACGGCACGTTCAGCATAAACGACGTGCGCCGCATGGAGAATCAGCCGCCCGTAGAGGGAGGCGATACCATCTACCTAAGTACGAATACCGCCGTAATGGGTAGTAGCAAAATGACAGGCGAAAAAGACGATGATAACAAGAATAACGAATAACAGTTAGACAACATGAAAGAAATTCAGAAAAGAACGTTGGTACTGCCTGTTTCCCTGCATTTGAGAGAGACAGGCGAGGGCGAAGCCGAAAGCCGTATATTGGAGGGCTACGCTATGAAGTTTGGTACGCGCTCTTTGCTTATCGGTTACTACTACCCATTCTACGAGATATTAGAGCCGGGTTGCATTACCGACGAAATGCTACGCGAACAGCGCATTTACTTTACGATGTTTCACAACCGCCAAGCCATCTTAGGCCGGTGGGATAAGGGAAACGGTACGCTTAAACTGACTTTGGACGCTATCGGCCTGAAAGTAGAGTGCGAAATGCCTCATACCGTAGATGGCGACAAAGCGTTAGAGTTGGCTAAACGCGGCGACCTTACCGAAATGTCGTTTATCTATTGGACTAACGAGGATGATAGCGAAAATTGCGTCAGCTACGAGGAAACAGACGAAACGACCGAATGGGGCGCAAAGATTTATCTACGCCACGTAAAGAAGATTGAGGGCATTTGCGACGTTACCATAGCCGCCACACCCGCCTACGAGGACACGGAGGTTAAAGCCCGCGAACAGCAGGTTAGGGAGTTTGTAGAGGCCAAGAAACCCGAAGAGCCTACCGCCGAGCAGATAGAGGCGCAGAAGCGGGAAAAGGCAGAGCGTCAGGCCCGCGAAAAGGAGGCTAAGGAACTACGCAAAATTGCAAGAGAATTAGACAAATAGTATTAACCCATCAAACAAAAAACAATTATGAGTAAGCCAAAGTTTGATTACAAAAAGGCCAATGAGCGCAAGCGCGAGATTGGCACCCGCCTGACCGAGTTGGCTGAGAAACTCGAAAGTAAGGAGCAGTTGACCGAACAGCAGCGCGAAGCCATCAACAAGGAGGCCCGCGAACTGAAAACGGAGTTGGAGGCTACCAATATGCGTATTGCCGCCGCTCTTGCTAACGAGGCAGCAGAGAAGCAGGGCCGTGAGGTAACTATGAGCCGTAACGCGCAGTTCCGCGAACTCTTGCAGGACATCCGTTCAGGTAAGCGTCAGGAGCGCGAAATTACGTTGGGCGTTATCAACGAGAACGATAAGAACAACATAGCCAGCGCCGAGGCAATGGAAACTATGGTGTTCGACCTGATGCCCCGCCTTTCCGAGGGCCTGATTTGGGATAAGGTAGGCATGAAGGTGCAGACCGGCGTAACCGGCAATTTGGTTTGGCCGTATGCTACCGATAACGTGAAGGTTGTAGAGGTTGGCGAGACCGTTCAACTCCAAGACCAGGACATCAATTTCGACAATGTTAAGGCAGCACCCGCCGAGGTTGGCGCAACCGTCAAAGTCTCGTTTGCCTCTATCGAGGACGCTACGTTTGACGTGCTGACTTTCGTACAGGAGAGTTTCCGTTTGGCTATGCAGGATTTCTTGAACCACAAGACATTCAGTCAGGCCACGTTTACGGGTATCAAAGGCCCGTACAGCGGACAGACCAAGACCGCCGTTTTGGTAGGCAACTACCACAGCCTGTTAGAGGCCAAGGCCGAGTTAATTCAGGCCGGTGTAAACATGGCCGGTTTCTGTTGGGTGCTTGATGCCAAAGCCGAGGCCCTGTTAAAGGCTACGCCCAAGGCAAAGGGTCAGGGCGGCTTTATCATTGAGGACGGCAAGTTGGACGGCGACCCGTACTTTGTAAGCCACTATATCCGTGAGAACGCCACCGCTACGGGTATGCTTGACGATATGTATATCGGTTTGGGCGTTTGGTCATACTTTGCCGCTAATCAGCACGGCAAGATTTATATGACCGTAGACCCGTTCACATTGGCCGACAAGGGTATGATGAAGTTGACGCTTCGCACTCGTTGGAGTCTTACCACTTTGCGTAGTCAGGCGTTTGCTTGCTACAAGTTGGTTGCGCCCCCATCCGACGAAGTGGGTATTAACCTTAACCTCCACGCCAAGACGATTAAGGTTGGCGAGACCGTGCAGCTTGCAGCCGCCGTTCTGCCTAAGACCGCATCCGTAACTTACACGTCGGCCACTACTGCCAAGGCTACCGTGACCGCCGCCGGTTTGGTTGAGGGTAAGGCCGTAGGTAGTTCCGTGATTACCGCAAGCATCACCGTGGACGGTAAGACCTACACCGACACTTGCACCGTGACCGTTGAGGCCGCAGAGTAAGCAACGGTAGTAACGTACAAAGAAAAGTCTTAGATTATGGCTAACGTAGTGAGTTTGGAACTCTTTAAGAAGCAGTGCAACGCGGATGATTTTACGGCAGACGATACGCTTTTGCAGCACTATCTAAACGCCGCTGAAAAGCACGTTATCCGCTACACGCATCACACCCGTGAGGAATTAGACGAAATGGGCGGCGGGGAATTTCCCGACGAACTGAAACAGGCCGTCTTACTCATTGGCACACATTGGTATAACCAACGTGAGAGCGACGCACAGGCGCAGTTTCATAGTGTTCCAAACGCACTACAAGCCTTAATGAAACCCTTTAGAAAGTTGGCGAAATGATAGCCGGACGGATGAAATACAAACTTACGCTGTTAGAGCCTACGACGGTTACTAACGACTTTGGCGAAGAGACCCCGACCTTTACGGAAACCGCCACCGTACACGCCGAGCGCGTAAACCACAGCGGACACCGTAGCGAGGAAGTGGCCGAGCATTTCCCGGACTACCGGGTTATGTTCAACGTCAGAGACGCGCACACCGTCGCCGAGAATTGGCGCGTACAGCAGTTAGGTGGGTATCTCTATACCGTTGTGGCCATAGAACCCAACATAGACAGAGGGTTTAAGACTTTGATTTGTGAGAGAGTAAACGAGTAATCAATAACCCCAACAAAGTAACAAATTATGAAGTGTAAGATTTTGCTTTCAGCATTGGCACTAATCTTTAGTGTTTCGCTTTGCGCGTATGCCGGGGAAACCGCAAAGCAGCCGCCCACCTACGACGGCGTAGTTATGGCCGATATGGTGCAGCAGCCCGTTATCGCCGTACCCGGTGAGTATATGATTTCCGCTACCTACGACGTAGCGCAGGGCGTAGATTTCGTTTTGCCTGTTAGTCAGGTGACACTACGCGACTACTCTAAGGCCGAGACGTTCAATAGCGCGTTATCTGGCTTTGCTGATACCTACGGAGAGTTTACGGCGTTTTTCACACAGGCGCACCAACGATTTAGGCACACGAATAACTTAATTACCTCTAATCGAAGATGCAGCTTACAAATTTCCCAACGCCTCTACAACCTGACAAATAGACAGCTATACGCACCTGACAATAGGCGACGATGGGTAACAGCGCAGAGAAAGTAACGACAAAACCGCATTAACACGTATGCAGCCAAACCAATATACCGGCAAGGAGTGGAACGAGTTAGCCAAGGAACTAACGCCAAGGCAAATGCGTAACGCCCTGAAACGCTCATACCGCGCCGAGGCTAAAAAGGCGTTGGGTATAGCCCGCAGATACTTAGGTGCAAGCGGGATGCAAGTACAGGGTAACAAATCGGATTGGGATAAAGGCATACGTAGCCACATCTACAGCAAGGGCGGCGGCTTTATGATTACCGTCAAAGCGCACCGGGCAAACCTGAAAGGGCAGGGCGAAAAGTCGATGCACCAAAACCGCAAGGGCTTTAAGAAACCTGTACTTATGTGGGCCGAAGAGGGTACAAAGCCACGTCAGCGAGGCGGTAAGAAAGTACGTGTTAAGCACGGTATCTATGGAACGCACCGAAGCGGGAAAACCCGCTATTGGACTGAAACCATACGTAAAGATGGAATTTCTACCGGGCAGATGGGGGCTTACGGTTTTCTTGACAGGGCAACGCCCGAAATGTTCCAAACCGTTGAACGCGATTTAGGTGCAGAAGTGGGAGTAGCCGTTGAGAAAGTAGCGAGAAAATGCGGTTTTATAAACTAATAGAATCATGGCAAAGACATCATTAAGCGCAGGGGCAATTATACGCGACATTCTTATAAACGATGCCGACGTTATGGCGATAGCCAAAAAGGTTTTCCCGGTAGTAACGGACAAAGCCGAACTGCCTTACGTCGCCTACCGCCGTTCACGCCTGGAGCATAACACCACCAAGGCAAAGAACCCCGGAGCGGACACGGTGCAGATTGATATAAATTGCTACGCCGCCACTTACCAAGAAAGCGTAGAATTAGCCGAGGCGGTACGCGCCGCGTTGGACTATTCGCAGGGAGAGAAAGACGGTTTGGTAATGCGCAGTTGCACTTTGGCCGACGGCGAAGAAATCTACGAAAATGATGCTTTCGTGCAGTGTTTAACATTCAGAGTACAAATTTAATAAACAAGTAGTATTATGTCAGCACCAAACACAGGCTACATCAATGGTAGCGACCTTTTGTTAAGCGTAGGCGGCAAGGCTATTGGCCATTGCACAAGTCACACGCTTACTTTCAACAGCGAGACCAAAGACCGCGCCGTAAAGCCCGCTGCAAGCCAAGGAATTTCAGCCGGTTTGTGGAAAGGCAAGGGCGTGACCGGCCTTAGTATCTCTATCAGTGCCGAGGGTTTGCGTTATTATGGCGAGGCAGAAAACGGCTATGCCGAATTGTCCGCTTTGTGGGGCGCAGCCGCGCCCGTTGCGGTTAAGGCTTTCCAACGTGAGGGCGACGCAACGCCTTACGTAGATGGTAATTTCATTATTACCAGTTTGGAGGAAACAAGCCCGGCGCAAGACGATGCAACGTACACCATTAACCTTGAAAGTGATGGTGAACCTACCACTTACCCCGGTAAGGTAGTGGCCGGTGGTTAATCTCTAATTCCTACTGACTATGAGCAAGAAAGTAGAAATTACTATCAATGGCGTAGCGTACCCCTGTAGGCAAACTATGGGGGCTATGCTACGTTTCAAACAGGAAACCGGCAAAGAGGTTACAGAAATAGACCCCGGTAGTTTCACAGACCTTTGTACTTACCTTTGGTGTTGTGTCAAATCAGCATCTAAGGCAGACGGTTTAGAGTTTGATATGTCACTGATTGACTTTGCCGATAACGTAACGCCCGACGATGCTACAGAGTGGGCAGAGGCTAACAAAGAGCAGTCAGGCGACGGCAGTACAGAAAACAGCGAGACACCCGAAGAAAAAAAAACTTAGGGATTGAAGAGTATTTAGGCTTTGCGTTGGGCTGCATACACCTATCGTTTGACGATTTTTGCCGGTGTACCCCAAAGGAATTTGAGAGCATTTGCAAGGCGTATCACGACCAACGCGAAGCCGATTTTAGAGATAGATGGGAGCGTACACGGGCGTTAATAGTGGCCACCTTACGGCCACACCTGAAAGGAAAGCCAAAGGCCCAAAAAGTCTACCCGCTACCGTGGGATAAAAAGCAGCAGACCCCACGAAAAGGCAAGCCAAAGCCGCTATCGGCAGAGGAAAGCAAAGCGAGATTTGAAAAATTGGTAGCAAGAATCAGCAACGCCGACAATGACTAACGTAAGCGTCGTTATTGCGCATATCGCCTACAGAGAAAAGAACGGCAAAGGCTATCAGGGCAGTAAGCCCGGAGTGCAATAAGAAACCGTAGCAACCCGCGAAAGCACAGATTACAAACGCTACAAAGGACACTACGAAAACGACGAGCGACCCGGCGGCTAATATGTTTCTTATACCTTTCATGCTGCAAAGATAAGAATAAAAAACGATATAAGTAAGTAACTAAGCGTTAAAAATGGCTAAAGACGTAAAGTTTAACATAAGATTGACGATTGACGGTAAGGAGCAAATCGTTACCGCATCTACCAACGTAAAGCAATTTGCGCAAGAGTTGGAGATTGCCCGTACCGAATCGACAAAGCTAAGGGATGATTTGTTGAAGATTACCCAAGTTGGCGCGTCTTTCCAAAACGCTTTGACAGGTTTGCAGCAGCTTACCGGGCTTATGCACACCTATACAGCCGCCCACAACGTACAGGCCGAAGCCGAAACAAAGTTGGCTAACAATATGCGTAATACGATGGGCGCAAGGGAAGAGGATATACAGAGTATCAAAGACCTTTGCGCAGCACAACAGCGGTTAGGCGTAATCGGCGACGAAGTGCAGTTAGCGGGCGCACAGGAATTAGCCACCTACCTTGAAAAGAAAACAAGTTTGGAAAGGCTTATACCTGTTATGAACGATATGTTAGCACAGCAGTACGGTTTGAACGCTACGAGCGAATCAGCCGCGCAGATTGCTACCATGTTGGGTAAAGTCATGGGCGGACAGACCGGCGCACTTTCCCGGTACGGCTATAAGTTTGACGAAGCGCAGGAACAAATCTTAAAGTTTGGCACGGAAGAGGAACGCGCCGCCGTCTTAGCCGACGTTGTAAGTAGTGCCGTTGGCGGCATGAACGAATCGTTAGCCCAGACAGACGCGGGTAAGGCCAAACAAGCCGCCAACGATATAGGCGACTTAAAAGAGCGAATAGGCGAATTATTTGCAAGCATAGAGCCTACTATTATCGCCGTTGGTGAATTGGGTATGGCATTTATGGCCATTGGTACGACGGTGCAGGGTATTAAAGGTATCTACGTTGCAGTCGTAGCCGCTACAGGTGCTATTAAGTCAATGACCGTAGTAACATTGGCACAGACCGCCGCCACGAAGATAGCCGCCGCCGTGCAATTCCTTTGGGCTAAACAAATCTATTATGGCCGTATGGCTACTATTGCATGGACGTTTAGCGCAAAGTTAGCCACCGTTCAGGCAATAGCCATGAGAGCCGCGATTTTGGGTCTTATGGCCGTTACAGGCGTTGGCCTTGCTTTTGTCGCCGTTTCTTCTATCATTTCCCTGTTTGCTTCTAATACAGACGATGCCACCGATAGCATGAAAGAGGCCGAGGCCGAGGCCAAGCGACTTGCACAGGCGCAAAATGAAGATACCCAGGCGGGCGCAAATGCAGCGGCGACGTTGGCACTACAAAAGGAGAAACTTAAAAACCTGATAGATGCCAAAAAGACCGGCAAAGACGTTACCAAGGAAGAAAAGAAGATAGTAGACGAACTTAACGACGCTTACGGCGACACAATGGGCTACTTTGACAGCGTAGCCAAATGGTACGACGCTTTGATAGCCAATAGCGAGGACTATTGCAGACAAATGGTTATTGAGGCAAAGACCCGTCGCCTTGCTAATCAGATTGCCGAGAAAGAGGCCGAAACGCACAGCCTGATTTACGACGAACAAGGCAATAAGAAAAAGTATAGCACAAAAAACGAGACCTACACCCAAACCGAATTTGTAGAAGATGTAAACGGCCAAAGATTACCGTCGGGATGGCATGAGGTGGAAATACCCGGCACAAGCGAGTTAGACAAAGTAAACAAGCAGATTGCCGATAACCGGGCAGCGGTGGCAGATATGCAAAAGCAGATGCAGAAAGCCGTAGCCGAAGCCGCCAAGATGGAGTTTAGGGTTAGAGGTAGTTCTACCCGGCCCCAAACGACACCTACAGGCGGTAACAAAAACACCCAACAGGAAAAGCACCTTATCGAGAACGCCAAGACCTATAAGGACTTGACGAACAACGTAGCATACTATCAGCAGGAGTTAGAGAAATGCGACGTTACCGATACAGAGCGCATTATGACCCTTGCACGGGCGAAGAAAGCCGCCGAGGATGCAGTTAAGGCGTTTAAGGATATGACAGACGCGGCAAGCGTACCCGTTGAACTGAATACCTTAGACGATTACGATAAGAAGTTACAGGCCCTACGCAGCGAGCGTAAGACGGCAAGTAAGGAGCGTATAGCCCAAATAGACGCAGAGATAGACCGCTTAGAGGCCGCTAAACAGACGTTGGAAGATACGAGCATAGCCGCCTTACAGGACAGCGAGATAAAGACCTACGACCAACTTAACAAGAAACTTGCATACTATAACCGCCTGTTAAAGTCAGGTGATGAAGAGCAAAGGCGCATGGCCCAAAGCGGTATTAACGCCCTGAATAAGTTGCAAGAGGCATGGGATTTGGCGTTAGACGAAATGAGTTTGCCGACTACGACCAATAACCTAAAGGACATAGACGCGGCTATTTCGTTCTATACGGCACGTCAGCAAAGAGAAGATGCCGACCAGATAGCAAAAACACAGGCCATAATAGACGGCCTGACAGCCAAAAAGAAAACTATGCAGTTGGGTATCGAATTACCCAATATGCAACGCGAGATAGCCGAGGTAAACGAACTTTCCGGGCGCGAGTTAAAGGTAAAAGTACGGGGCTACGGCTTTGACGAACTTACGCGGAAAATCCGGGAACTGCAAAAGGTATTGGCAGACACCCAAAACCCTGTAACTGACACACAGCGCAGGGAAATAGAGGGCATGATTGCCACCTACGAGAAATGGCGCAAACAATCCATTTCGTCGTTTGGCACGTTCAAAGATGGTTGGAACGGCATTAAGGGTATTGGCAGCGGTATAGAAAGCATAAGCAGCGCCTTAGAGGGCAACGGCAACGCATGGCAGACCGTAACCGGCATAGTGGACGGTTTTATATCTATCATGGAGGGTATAAATACCGTTATCGGCATTGTCGATTTGCTTACGACGGCCACCACAGCGCACACTATAGCCAAGGGCGCAGAAAGTGCAGCCACCGTAACGGCCACCACAGCGCAGGGCGTAGAGGCAGCAACACAGGAAGCCGCAGCCGCCGCCGCTATCCCGGTTATCATAGCCAACAAAGCGGCTACGGCAAGTTACATGGAATTGGCAAGCGCAATGTTTTTCGCGGCCCACGCCGCTATACCGTTTGCGGGCTTTGGCATAGCCGCCGGATTTATTACCGCAGCCGTCGCAATGGTACAGGCTATCGGCCTTATGCCATTTGCAGAGGGCGGCGTAGTGTCAGGCCCTACGATGGCACTTATAGGCGAGTACGCCGGAGCAAGCAATAACCCGGAAGTAGTAGCCCCATTGGATAAGTTGCGTGATATGATAGAGCCGCAAAGTGAGGTTTTCGGCAAAGTCCGCTTTGAGTTGGAGGGCCGTAAGTTGGTAGGAGTTATCGAAAAGGAGTATAATCACAAAAATAGAAGTTAAGTAGCATGAGCAAGCAATTACGATATATGGGCGAATTTCTTAGCCGCGCCGGTGTAGTTTGGCGCGTAGAGATTTTGCAGGAGGCCGCAACCGCTTACGGTAGTGTCGGGCAACTGACATTTGAGGCCGACGAAGCCCTGGTAATTGATTGGAAGCATACCGACAAAGAAGAGGTGATTTGCGGTAGCGAAGCCACGTTGCGCATTGAAAGCCCCACCGATAGAGCCTACGAAGATTTATACACTATCGAGGTAGGTAAAATCCGTATGGACGTTTACCGCAATAACGCCCTTTATTGGAGTGGCGCGTTAGACCCGGAGTTTTACGAAGAGCCTTACGAGAAAGCCCGCTACTACGTCGTTACGCTTACGTTTAGCGACTTTGGCATATTAGACCGCCTAAAGTATAATCTTTCAGGGATGCAGACGTTACAGGCTATTTTACTTGATGCTTTGCAGCGTAGTACCATTAACTACGGCAGCTTAGACGCAGACACGTTTTGCACTACCTACTTTGCCGGTAGTAATACGAAAGCGAATTTGGCGGCGTTGGCTATCCGTAGCGAAAATTTCTACGATGAAGATGCAGAGCCAAGCACCTTAAAAGAGGTGGTGCAGGGCATTTTGCAGCCGTTGGCCTTACGTATGATACAGCGTAACGGCGTGATTTACGTATTTGACTTAAACGGTTTGCATAGCCTTGCAGCAAGCCGGGCGATAACGTGGGATGGCGATACGCAGACGATGGGCGTAGACAAAGTGGCTAACAACGTGAAAGTAAACTTTTCGCCCTATTCGTCGGCAGAACTACTTAGCGGTGAATTGGAATACGGCGGCGAATATAGCGTAGAAGATGTAAATTTGGTTGCAGACCCCGGAGCATCTTATTACAGCTACTACCCTGATTATTCAGAGGAACACCGGCAAAATGGTAATTGGGATTACAACCTAATTAACTTTACTATCTTTATAAGTTCGCAGGGCAAAGGGCTTGCTTACCTGAATCCGGGCGCGAGATATTGCCATATTCTGCCATTGGTAGGCGGGCCGTCGGAATGTACCGCGATTGCATGGGCGTTTCATTCAGGAGGCCACGGCGGGCTTAATACGGGATGGCCGAAGCGCATACTTAACACCGTTACGCAGGAAAGCGCACGGGAGGTTATGAGAACGCACCGGGTGTTTTTGCCCGCCTTATCGTCGGAGGGCCAAAAGTCGTATTATGTACGTCTTAGCCTTGAAATGCTCTTAGATGCCCGCTACAATCCTTTTACAGAGGGGAACGATGGCAACGAGGGCGGCAACTACGATGGCGTAAAGGGCCAAACGGGCTACGCTTTTGTACCCATAGCCGTTAATATCTATGATAGCGCAGGCAACGCGGTTTGCCACTATGATAACAGCAGCATAGCCAAAAGCGGCACAAAAGGCCATTTGGCATACTGCAAAGGCAGTTGGGTATCAGGCGAGGGCGGTTTTGGTAGTGCTTATCTGGAATACTACGACCCTAACGACCTTTGGGAAAGTGCCGGTATTTGCGGGTGGAAGAAAAACCGCCAATGTATAGGCCGACCGGGAAGAGGCAACGTAAATGTAGTGTTGTACGATAGTTTTAAGCAGATGGCCGACGGCCAATATATGCCATATCCGACGCAAGGCGGTTATTTGGAAGTTACCGTATTTGCCGGGGTACAATGCTTTGATATGGACGAATATATTTGGCCTATTACTCAAACGCCATGGAATGAACCGAAATATTGGGGGCCTAATGGAAATAATTGGTACAACAAAGTACGTTGGTT
>JAEEGI010012197.1_pt1 | contig 18417 bp, 8 predicted proteins | sample 8958751 | NCBI WGS metagenome assembly JAEEGI01 (sample SAMN16246545, study PRJNA631951) | gut metagenome | biome: gut microbiome; feature: rumen; material: KS-attached | host: Bos | place: Iran: Karaj | collected 2018-10 | reverse complement strand
GAATGAAGAAGGAGGCCTCGATCTATGTCAGGCCCGCTGCGCTGAAGGTAGCCAAGGGCGACGTGCTGCCCATCAAGGTGCGTGCCCGTCTGGCTACGAAGACCATTGAGAAGGTCGACCTCTACGTAGGCGCCGGCCTGACCAACATGGACTTGATAGCCACGATGACTGAGGATCCTTACATCACTGAGTATCAGACGGCACAGAACACCTCAGCCGGATGGAAGTACCTGAAGGCTGTGGTCACTGCCACCGACGGCTCTACGTACGAGCGCCTGTCGCGGTTCAACGTGCTCAGTGTCACCACGAAGCGCGAGCCCTACAACGAGGCTCCTGCCGAGCTGCCTGGCACCATCGTCGTAGGCGAGTATGACAAGGGAGCATCGGGCGTGGCATATAACAATGCTACCCGCACCACCACCTCGGCCACCCGCGACGATGCCTGGATGGAGTACACCGTCGACGTGAAGGAAGACGGTGTGTATGCCTTTGATGCCGAGGTGGCATCGACAAAGAGCGGCGGCATGTTCCACCTGGCAGAGTACTCGATGGACAACCTCGCCTACCTCTCAGAGTTCGTCGAGGTGCCTGTCACTGGTTCCAACAGCGACTTCCAGCAGCTGCACTGCGTGATGACCGAGCCCCTGACTGCTGGTCGCCATGTGATCTGCCTGAACATAGACAAGGGCGGCTTCTATATAAAGAGCCTTACCTTCCGCCGCTATGAGCAGGACAAGAACATCACCGTCACGGTCAACTCAGTGCGTCCCACGACCATCACCGTCGGTGATACGGCCACCATCAGTATCGCTGCCCGCTGCACGACCAGCACCATCGCCGACGTGAAGGTGTATGCCAACAACCTGCATATTGGCACGCTCACCGAGTCGCCTTATACGATGGAGTGGGCACCCAAGGAGAGGGGCACGTACACTATCACCGCCATCGCCACCAATGCTGAGGGCAAGGAGAACGTCTCGGCTAAGAAGACACTGAAGGTCAACGGCCAGCGCACACCTTACTCTGGAGTGGCCATCGCCCTGCCCGGCACTATCCAGGCTGAGAACTTCGACAGGGGCGGTGAAGGCATGACTTTCCACGACACCGACGACAACCGCGAGGGCGACGCTGCCTCCTATCGCACTGACGGCGGCATCGACATTGTGAAGGGTAACAACGGCTATGCCATCGGCTATACCGCTGCCAACGAATGGATGGAATATACTGTCGACGTGAAGGAGCCCGGTGAGTATTCCTACGATGCTTACGCTTCGTCGGGCACCACAGGGTCGGGATTCACCATCGGACTGGTCAGCGGCAGCTCGGTGATCAACCTGGCGAAGGTCAACGTCGCGCAAACCGGCAGCAATGACTGGGGTACTTACAAAGCATTCTCAGGAAAGCTGAGCCGCCACCTGAATGCCGGCAAGCAGATACTGCGCATCACCATCACCGGTGCCAACTGCAACATCGACAAGATTGTGTTCAAGTGCACCCTGAGCGATGGCATCGACGATGTAGAGCAGCCTGCCGCCAATGTTAAGCGGCCTACGTTCAACCTCTCCGGCCAGCGAGTCGACGGCAGCTATCGCGGACTTATCATACGCGACGGAAAGAAAATAATGCACCGCTAATAAAGATTCAGCCCTCAGCGCAGACGCGACTGGGGGCTGAATCTTTTTGATTTGCAAAACAAATCAAACGCACTTAGCGCAGCAGGAGCACTTTGCGGACTTTGCCGTCGGGCTGGCGCTGGAGGTTAAGTCCACGGCGCAGAGCGGGCTGAGGGCGGCCGTCGATGCTGTATACGTCGACGTTGACGTTAACGTTGACGTCGACGCTAGCACTGATGCCTGATTCCTGAGGATAGAGCAGCGCCTCGCCATTGCCGTCGAGCAGCTCGGCTTGGAAGCTCTCATGCAGCAGGTCGACCGTGATGCGATAGGTGCCTGCACGGCTGACGCGCCACTTGGTGTCGTCGCCTCCCTGCCGCATCTGTGTGGACGTCAGCAGATCTTCGTCCTGCTGATATGGATGCAGCTCACGCGGCCCCCAGGTCATCTGTCCTTCCAGCTTGAATCGTCCCGGCTCTACCACATTGTCGTAGATGCCGAGCTCACCAGTCCAAGTAAAGACATAGGGATTGTCGTGGTCGCGCAGGAACGGGAGCATGCCATTACGGTTCCACTCCACATTGTTGGCACCACCCTCGAAAGCGCTGCCTGCGATGAGCACCTCGTTCCAGGGCAGCAGAAGCTGTCCGGTGAGTGTGCGCTGCTGGGGATTGACGAGTAGGCAGTAGGTGTCCTCCTGGAATGACACCACCCATCCCTCCTGCGTTGAGTCGGTGGTCAGCGTGTAGTGCAGCCCATTGTTGATGAGGTAGGAGTCGACGAGCTGTGGCTTCAGGTATTGCGTGACACCCTGCTGATGGATTTCTGTGGTCATAATCTTCAGTTCGCCAGGCTGCAATGCTCCGGCAAAGCGAAACATCCCGTCAGGTCGCTGCACGAGTTGCAGGGGAGAGTCCTGGGGGAGGGCACTACCTGTGGCCCACAGCGACTGGAAGGACTGTGCGAGGCTGGTCAGAGGATGGCTCGCGACGAGTGCTGCTACTATGAGCACGATGATGCTGAGTGAGTGTTTCATTTCCTAAGAATTTTACGTGTGGTGACTGTGCCATCAGCCGAGACAGTGCGCTCGAAGACGACAGGAAGGTTGATGAATGTAGAGTGCTCGACAGCAGGCTCCAGCCGTTGTTGGCCGATGGCGCTGGGAGAGCGGCCAATGGTGACAACGGTACGAGTGTCGCAGCTGACAGGAGGAATGCTGACCGTCAGCAGCCGGAGGTTCGAGTCGTAGGTCCAGTTGCTTGTAGGAGTGCCGTTCAGGCTGACGCTGAAAGGCTTGTCCTCATCGAGGAACTGTAGCGTGTAGGCCCGCTCCTGGAGCATGCCTTCGAAGGCACCTGTGCGAGGCATGATGGTGAGCACTGTTTCAGCCGGGTGCCGCTGCTGCTGCACAATGGTCTGGGTGTACTCTCCGTCGATATATGCCTGGCTGTCGCCCTCGTCCTCATAGATGGTAGTGCTGCCGTCGCTGCCAGGTACCACCTTCAGTATCATCTCAGTCGGAGCAGTCTTCAGATTCCTAAGTGGCGGATTGCAGGGGATGATGGCTCCTGAGCGATAGAAATAGGGAATCTCGTCCTGAGCGTACCATCCGCTGATGGTGGAGGCTCCCTGCACCAGCTGGTTGCGGCACACGTCGAACCACTGCCCTTCGGGCAGCCAGGTGCGCTGGAAAGCCTTCCCTCCAGCCTCGGCAGCTGTGACAACAGGCGACACGAGGATATCGTCGCCGAACATATACTCACCCTCCTGTCGGTAGGCCTCGTTCTCCTCCGGCCATTCGTAGTAGAGCGGCCGGCAGATGGAGATGCCTGTGTCGTAAGCCTGCCGGGCAGCGGTGTAGATATAGGGCATGAGCTGATAGCGCAGGTTGACGCACTCCAGCAGCTGCGGGAAGTTGGGATATTTCCAGATGCGGCGCTCGTTGCCCTCCTGACTGGCTCCGTGGGTGCGGAAGATGGGCGAGAAGACTCCGAACTGCAGCCAGCGGAGCATGAGCTCAGGATCGGTGGGGGCAATCTGCATGTGTCCGCCCAGGTCGTGGCCCCAGTATCCGAAGCATACGTTCGATGCCGTAGCCGTGAAATAGGGCTGGAAGGCCAGTGAGCCGAAAGTAGAATGCGTGTCGCCCGAGAAGCCTATGGGATAGCGATGGCTGCCCAGCCCGCCCCATCGGTGGAAGATGAACGGCCGGCGCTCAGGCCTGTTGATGCGCATGTCGTTGAAGAAGACGTGGTTGCACCAGAAGGTCTCGCCCAGCCCCTCCGTGTAGTTGCTGGTCAGGTTCTGCTGCCAGTCGATCCACCAGAAGTCGACGCCCTGCTGCTCACGTTCGCGGATGATATGCTTGAACAGCGAGCGATAGAACGTGGAGTCCTCCAGCATCCAGGGCACGCGGTCGCCCGTCATGCCCATGTCGGCCCTTATCTCCTGAAAGTGATCCTCGTGGCTGGCCACACCGTCGGCAGGATGCAGGTTGAGGCTGACCTTGATGCCCTGGTTGTGCATCCAGCGGATGAGTCCCTCAGGATTGGGGATGATGTTGCGGTTCCAGGTCCAGCCCGTCCATCCGTCGAGATGCCAGTCCATGTCGAAGATCATCACATCGAGGGGAATATCATTCTGCCTGATCTCGTTGACCAGGTCGATGAAGTCCTGCTGCGTGTAGCGCTGATACTTGCTGTACCAGTAGCCCAACACGTAGAGTGGGGGCAGGGGCTGGCGACCGGCTATCCTGACATAGTCGGCGATGGCACCCTTGTAGTCGTGGCCGTAGCCCATGAAGTACCAGTCGTAGGCATTCGCATCGACGGGCTTGGCCAGCCAGTCGATGCCGTCGACACTGCCGTCGAAGGCGAAGGTGGTCGAGCCGTCGCCACGCTTCGTCCGCGGCGACTCGTCGATGACTGCCCAGCCTGCACGGCTGATGATGCCGTCCTCCATGTCGGGCCGCTGGTTGTCGCCGCTGGCAGTGTCGAGCGTACGCTTGGTGCCTTTCAGGTTGAGGGCATCCTCCTTGCCCGGATACCAGATGGTGGTCTGTGGCTGCGAGATGGTGATGCTGAGGTTGGCAGGCGACTTCAGCGCAGGGCTGATGACGGCTCCCACCTTATAGCGCAGTGTGAGTGCTTCTGTCTCGATGTACAGATAGCCGTCCTCCTCATGCGCCGTATACTGTGGGACGGGCAGCCGGCGGTTGATCACGGCAAAGGTGGCACGATCCTCAAACAGCTGACGCGTACTGTACTGTATGCGTATCATTCTGGGCGTAAGCACTGTGAAACGTGCGCGCCCCGATGTGACTACTGCCGCAGGGTCGGCCTGCGGTGAAAGCGTCTCTGCCGACAGCTGCATGATGCAGCATGCCAGCAGAGACACCAACGAACGACGACTCATCATGTTTTACTTTACGACAACCTTCCGTCCTCCTGTCACATAGATTCCCTTCCTGAGCGGTGTGCTCTTCAGCTGGCGGCCCTGCAGGTCGAAGTACTGGAGGATGGTGGATGGTTGATGGAGGATGGTGGATGGTTGATGGTGGATGGAGGCGATGCCAGTGGTGATGCCCGTGTTGTAGAGCACAGGATGTCCGCCCTCCGTGGCACTGAGGAACCAGATGCCAGGTGCTGCGGCATCGAGCAGCTCATAGATCACACCGTTGGTGAAGTCCTCGATGGGGCTGGAGGGGAGTGCAGGCCAGTTGGTGACGGGGTCGAAGCAGTTGTCGATTTGGATGTTGCTGCCACGAGCAAACGACTCGCTGCCGTCGCCAGTGACCGGTCCCATATTATAACAGTTTGTGGTGTTGGCATTGTTGCCCAGCCATCCTGAGAGGCCGCCGCCCTCGTTGCCGCTGTAGATCTCGCCTGCATTGTAGCAGTTGGTCAGCACGAGGTGCAGATCGCCTGAGACATTGCATCCCACGATTCCGCCGGCATTCTGATTGACTGAGGTGATCATGGCTTCATTGCCCAGCTGCTCGAGCACAGCCTCGCCATTGCCGCTGGCACGTCCGACGAAGCCTCCGACAAACAGTTTGCCATAGATAGAGCAGCTGTTGTCGAGGGTCATGTTCATGATATGAGCTCCGGCAGTGATATCGCGGAAGAATCCCACGTTTTCTTCATTCGGCATGTCAATGAAGAGGTTAGAGACGACGAATCCCTGTCCGTCGAATGTTCCTTTATATTGGTTGGAAACATTGCCGATGCCGGTGAAGGTCACGTCTTGGAAATCGATGTCGCGTGTCAGCACGGCATCAGCCTGTGTCATGCCGCTATTGACAAAGGCAGCAAACCAAACGACATCGGCAGCTGTTGAGAGCTGATAGATGCCGGCAGTAGGCGTGAGGTAATCGGGGTCGACAGTGCCGCATACCGAGCAGAAGCCATTCTCAAACTGATGATCATCGCGAGTGGTATTCTCCTCGTTGGCATAGACGACATCCGTTCCTTCCTTGGCATTGCCGGCGCAGTCGAGCTGTCCGTTGGCATAGACTATGGCCGTGCCGAAGGGCATGGGATGCATGTCGGTGCCGATGAGCTGGAACCACTCAGCGTCCTGGCTTTGGCGGCCATTGAGCAGGTAAGCCAGTTCGCCGCTCTCCATCTGCTCCTGAGTGAAGGCTGTTCCCTGCAGTCCTTCTATTTGGTACATGTTCTCACCCTGCACTTCACCCTTGCGCCAAAGTGCTTCGCCGTCGTTGATGGTGGCTGTGCTGTAGCAGTTCTTAATGGTTGAGTTGTTGCTGCCCATCCAAGCGCAGATACCAGCGTTCTCACGAGCACCGGTGATAGAACCGATGTTATAGCAGTTGGCGATGTGCACCTCGCGCTCCGAGCAACCCACGATGCCGGCGGCATTCTGGGCTGAGCCCACGATGTTGGCCTCATTGCCGCAGTTGCGCACGATGACACCGTCGCCCCATACATGTCCGAGGATACCTGCTGTGAAGGCCGTTCCCTGAATGGTGCACGAGGCATCGATGACGATGTTCTCGATGACAGCTCCGCCCACGGCCTGTCCGAAGAGGGCCTGATTCTGCTTGTCGGCATTGGTCACGAGGTTCAGTATGCGGTGTCCCTGTCCGTCGAAGTGTCCCTTATAGTCCTTGGCATCCTGTCCGATGGGAGTGAAGTCGAGATCCTTCATGTCGATGTCGGCAGCGAGCACGGCACGGGCAGCGCCATCGCCCAGCTGGTTGACCAAGTAGGCAAACCAGTTGAGCTGACGGCCGTCGCTGATGACGTAGTGATCGTTCTCCACTGGGCAGAAGCTATCGTCGAAGAGTCCGCAGACAGTGCAGAAGCCGTTCTCGAACTGATGGTCATCACGAACTGCACCGGGAGTATTCGAGTAGGTCACCGTCGATCCTTCCTTTGGCGAGCCGTCGCACATCTGTGCACCGTTGGCATAGACCAGTGCATGGGTGGGGTCGAAGGTGGGATGAGCATCTTTGTTGTCGCCCTCCAGGTTCTGTCGCCACACACCAGCATCCTGATTGCCGTTGACCTGATAGGCCAGCTTTCCAGTGGGCAGGTCGGCGGCATTGATGACTGAAGCCTCCTGGTCGGCATAGAGGTGGTAGACATTCTCCTTAGTGATGCCCGTGCTGTTGCGCCAGAGGCTGTTGCTGCCATCCTGTCCGTTCTCAATCTTTCCCGTGTTCCAGAAGTTCTTGACCTCTACGCTGCCGTGGCCGCCAAACCATCCTGTGATGATGGCACTCTCCCATCCGCCATATACATTACCCATGTTGTAGCAGTTGGTCATGCGAGTAGCAGGGCCGCCGTTGATCACTACACCGATCATGGCAGCAGCGTTGCCGCCAGTGGCATAGACATAGCCTTCGTGTCCGACGTTCTCGAGAGTCACCCATCCGCTGCCTTCAGACCGGCCGATGATGCCACCCACCATGCTGCCGCCACGAATCTCGTTGCCGGGGCCTGCAATCAGGTTCTTGATGACGCAGCCGCCATCGACGACTCCGAAGATACCGATGTTATCGCTTCCGGAGTATTGCAGATTGTTGATCATGTGGTACTGTCCGTCGAAAGTACCCACGTAGCGGTGGTCGCCCGTGCCGATAGGAGTCCATTCCTGGCCAGTCATGTCGAGGTCGCCAGTAAGCAGGGCATTGGCATTAGCCTCTCCGCTGTTGACGATGTTTGCGAACTCGACGAGGTCGGCCGGTTCCTTGATCTGATAGGCACCATCTTCTTTATCGAGTGCCCATGTGCTGGTGCTTGACAGGCATGCGAATGCCACGACAAGCATTGAAGTAAGTTTTCTAGTCATAATTAGGAGGTTTTTAGGGTTATTATTTCTTGATTTTCATTGTTGCGCTGTCGCCTGTCTGCCAAGAAGAGTATTGCACCTTGCCACCATAGACGTAGCCTATGCGCAGCGTCCTCGGTTGTGCAGGGAGCTTGCCTTCGGTCTGACCGACGGTGACGGTGAGTGTCTTTTTCCTGTCGAGGCTGGCCTTAAACTGGGAGAGCCTGTATTGTCCTTCACGATAGCCGAATCCGTCGCCGTCATCTTCATATAGTTGACCGGATGCCTCGCCCGCAGTGTCTGGACAAACGAGCAGCGTCAGCGAGTCGGTATGCATCTCAGAGGTGCTCTGTGCCAGGTTGGCCAGAGGGATGACCGAGCCGGGACGCTGTCGCAACTCTGCCTGATAACTGTCTGATTTGAGGTTTACTACTTGCCAGGTGCCGCCATGAGGCTGAGCCACATGCTCGGCCCAGCGGGGTATGACCATCAGGTCGCCGCCCAGCAGGAAAGCTTGGTCTTCGCTGCGGAGAGAGAGGTCGCAGGCATCGGCCATAAACAGCGGTCGCATCACGGGCATACCATTGATGCTGGCCTCGCGGAAGAGAGTATAGATGTAGGGCATCAGCCTGTAGCGCCGCTCAATGGCCGTGCGGCAGGCATCGAGCACCACCTCGTCGAAAGCCCAGGGCTCCTGGTCGACAGATCCTTTGATGCTGTGGTTGCGCACAAAGGGGAAGAATACGCCCATGGCGGTCCAGCTGGCCAGCAGCTCGCCATTGGCACTCTCGCAGAATCCTCCGATGTCGGGGCCGTTGAAAGGTTGTGCCGACAGACCCAGTGTGAGTGTCATGGGTACGCTGAGCTTGAGCTGCTCCCATGAAGAGAGATTATCGCCCGTCCATGTGGCGGCATAGCGGTGTCCGCCCAGGAAGTTTGAGCGTGATAGGATGAAAGGTCTCTTGTCCGGATTGGCCAGCAACAGTCCGTCGCGACTGGCTCGCACCATGTTCAGACCGTAGATGTTGTGGTTGCGGAGGTGGGAAGCCTTGGAGACGGTGCCGTGAAGGTTGTCGATGGGCATGGTGCCGTCTGGTCCTCCGAAGACCGATGGCTCGTTCATATCGTTCCACACGCCATCGATGCCCGTTGCCATGAAGTCCTTGTAGAGCGTGGCCCACCATGTGCGCACCTCAGGCCGGGTAAAGTCGGGGAAGTGACAGTCTCCGGGCCACACCCTTCCCACGAAGGGCTTTCCGTCCTTGTCTTTCACCCAGTAGTCGGCTGCCGTGCCTTGATCGTCGACGAAATATCCCTGCTCGACTTTCACACCGGGATCGATCATATAGACGGCCTTGAAATTCTGTTGGTGCAGATAGTCATTGAGTCGTTTGGGATTCGGAAATTCCTTGGGACTGAAAGTGAAAATCTTGTAGCCGTCCATATAGTCGATGTCCATCCAGATGACATCCGAAGGGATGCGGTGGCGCCGCAGCAGGTCGGCTATCTCCATCACCCGGGTGTCGGGCTGATAGCTGAAGCGGCACTGCTGATAGCCCAGCGCCCATAGTGGCGGCAGGGACATGGTGCCAGTAAGGCCTGCAAGTGCCTGCATCAGTGCCTGTGGACTCTTGCGCTCGATGATAACCATGCGGAAAGCCGGTCCGTCGCTCTCGAACACCACGTCGTCGCCAGTGTGTATGGTCTGTCGCCAGGTGTTGTCGGCAATGATTCCGAATGCCGAGCCGTCGCGGCGCAGGCCCATCACCCACGGATGACTCTGGTAGAGATGCGAGCCGCCGTCGACGCCATAGGCAGGCGTATCGATATTCCACAGGCTGATGGTGCGGCCATTCCTCCGCAGAGGTCCTGTCACCTCGCCGGTGCCGTACAGGTCGACCTCGTTGCCTACATGCACCTTAGCCACGCTCTTTCCGTTCTTCTGTTCGAATACCGGACGCAGCGTCCAGCCGGTGCTCAGCGGCAGCAGTGCCGTCGGCTCGTTCTCGAAGATGGGAGAAGGCTGGTGCTGACTGGCATCATAGCCATTGGGATAGAACACGGCGATGCTGTCGCCTGTCATGAGGGAAGCCTGAGCCATTGCTGTTACGGCAATGGCCAGGCTGCCCAGGCAAATACTAACTCTTCTCACCATCATGCTATGTTATCTTATCACCGTCTTCTTGCCATTCATGATAATGATGGCTCCTTTGCCCTGAAGGGCAGGATTCACGCGAATGCCCTGGAGATTATAGGCAGCGGGCCGGCCACCGGCTGCCATTTGCTGAGTGCTGATGATGCCGCTGTCGTCGGTGTTGACATAGCTGTCGCCTTGCCTGACCACGGTCTTATGAGTAGCGTCGAGCACGGGATGCATGTCCTCGCCCAGCGTCTGATAGTAGATCGCGGTGCCTGCTCCGTCGTTCAGCATGTAGCAGAGCTTGCCGCTGACCACATCGTCCATCTGTGCGGCATGCACCTGACGTCCGTCTACCTCGTAGCAGTTGATGAACAACATGCTGCTGCCATTGTAGCGTGCAAAGGTACGGTCGCCGTCGACAGACTCCGGAGCTACGGTGCCGCTGTTGTAGCAGTTGACCACCTCGCCGCGGTCGCCCAGCCATCCGGAGATGGCGCCACACTCGCGCTGTCCGATGATGTCGCCGGTGTTATAGCAGTTGATGATGCGCACGGTGGCCTCGCTCAGGTCGTTCACACCCAGAATGCCGGCTCCGTTGACACCGTCGGCTCCTACGTTGACCATAGCCTCGTTGCCGCAGTTCTCGATGGTCAGTATGTTGCGGCCGATGCTTGTGCCTACGATACCTGCTGAGTAGCCTGTAGAGTAGATCTCGCAGCTGCTGTCGACCACCACATTCTTGATCGTTGCGCCGCTGACGACACCGAAGAGTCCCTTGTTGCCATCCTGCACGTCGATGACCATGTTGAGGATGCGATGGCCGTGACCGTCGAAGGTTCCCTTGTACGGGCGCTTCACGTCCTCACCATTCTCCTCGTCCGTCGGCTGGTAGAAACGTGTGCCGATGCCCGTGAACTCAATGCCTGCCATATCGATGTCGGCTGCCAGGTCAACGATGACGTCGCCATCCTGCACTCCCTGGTTGATGTCGTCGGCCAAAGCCTTCAGCTGAGCACCAGTGCGTATGATGCGTGCTCCGCAGACGGTGCAGATGTCGTTCTCGTACTTGTGCTCATCGCGCACGGGCTCGCTCTCAGTGTTCGAATAGGTGATGTCGCCGCTGGCTGTGCCGTCGCACCTGAGCGAACCATTGGCATAGACCATCAGATGCTGCTCGAAGGGGAGGGGATAGGCATCCTCGCCCAGTGTCTGGCGCCAGGCATCCGTATCACCGCCCTTGTTCAGCCGGTAGGCCAGTTCGCCGGTAGTCAGGATAGCCTGAGGCACTACGGTGGCGGCACTCTCCTGCATCTCCACAATATTATCAGTATAGTAGCAGTTCACCTTGTTGCCCACATGGCGTGCGATGACTGTCGAGTTGCCCGTCAGGCTGAGCAGCGAGGCTGCCACATAGGTGTTCTCAATCGTGGTCTCCACCTCGCCATGAGCATAGCCGATGATGGCTGCGCTGCCCTCCGAGTCGGGTGCGTTCATCGTACCTACGAAGGCACAATTGCGGAAGGTGGGATTCTCGTGGCAGACGGCACAGAGACCGCCATGAGTGGCATCGCCGGGATAGCTGCCAGTGATGTTCACAGCCACCACGACATTCTCGATGAGCGTCTGACCGCGTGTCACGAAGGCCAGTCCGCCGATGAAGCGCTGAGTGCTCTCGATGGTGCCGTCGACCATCAGGTTGCGGATGGTGGAGTTAGTGACTACCTTAAACAGCGCCACGCCGTCGTACGACACGTTGTAGCCGACGGTGATCTTGTGGCCCTGTCCGTCGAACGTTCCCTCGAAGGCCTTTGCCTCGTCGCTCTCGCTGGCCGAGAAGGCGTCGCCGCCTATCATCACATCCCGTCGGGTATATTCGCTGAAGTCGATGTCGGCAGCCAGACGGGCGTTCACCCCTTTGCTGCCATGATTCACCAGCGCAGCCAGCCAGTTCAGGTCCTTGGCCGTGGACAGCGTGTAGAATCCGTCTACGAGGGGCAGATAGTCCCGGTCCACGTCGCCGCAGACAGCGCAGATGCCATCCGTGAACTGGTGAGGATCGCGGTTCGACTCGTTGGTGTTCGAGAAGATGGCATCGCCGCCTTTCGACGAGCCGTCGCAGTTGAGGTCGCCCACGGCATACACCACGCCGTGCGAGCTGAAGGGCACGGGATGCAGGTCCTGACCCAGCGTCTGATACCACACCACCTCGTCCGACTGGTTGCCGTTCATCTGGTAGGCTACGGAGCCGCTGCTCAGGTCGTAGTCATCCTCGCTGATCAGTGTTCCCTGATAGCCGTAGCTGTCGAAGTTGTTCGTACCCTTGCCGTTGCCGTTGCGCCACAGCGAGTTTTGTCCGTCCATGCCGATGACGAAGCCGGCGTTGTAGCAGTTGGTGATCACGCTGCCGCTGTTGCCCACCCATCCGCAGAGGGCTGCACTCTCACGGTCGCCCGAGATACCGCCTGTGTTGAAGCAGCCCGTCATCCTGATGCCGCAGCTGCTGTTCATGCTCACGCCGCAGATGCCGGCAGCATTCTGACCGGCTGCACCCACCGATGCCTCGTTGCCGCAGTTCTCGAAGGTGACCGTGCCACCGCCATTCGTACCTCCGGCGATGCCGCCTACGAATGCCGATCCCGTGATGCTACAGCTCCAGTCCACGATGACGTTCCTGATGCAGGCACCATCGCTGAGCACGCCGAACAGTCCCACGTACTCCTGCTCAGGCAGCGCGATCGTCATGTTCTGGATGTAGTGCTGCTGTCCGTCGAACGTTCCACGATAGGTGCTGCTTGTCGTACCGATGGGCAGATGCTCCACACCTGTCATGTCGATATCGGCCGTGAGCACGGCATGGATGCCTCCATTACCGCTGGCCACCAAATTCGAGAAGTCCTCCAGATCCTGGGCATTGCCAATCTGGTAGACTCCATCCTTCTCGTCGAGTGCATAGGCACTGATGCTGCCCATCCAGCCAAAGGCCAAGGTAAGGGCTGCTGTGAGTAATTGTCTGTTCATAGCTCTCTGTATTATTATTTCTGTTTGTTGATAATCTTGGCTTCTACTGTCTCATGCAGCAGATCGATGGTGATGCGATAGATGCCCTCCTCGGTGATGGTCCACTTCGTGTCGTCGCCACCAGTGCGCAGCTGGCGGTCGGTCAGTATGTCGCCGTCAGCACGATAGGGGTGCAGCGACTTGGGATGCCATCGGTCCTGCCCCTGAAACTTAAAGCTCTGCGGCTCCTCCACCTCGGGATGGGCTTTCAGCTCGCCTTCCCAGGTCCAGACGAAGGGGTTGTCGGCGTCTTGCTTCATCAGCAGCATCTTGCCCTCGCTCTTCCAGCCCACCTGGGTGGCACCACCGGCAATGAACAGCTCGCCCCAGGGCTGCACCAGCTCGCCATGCAGCACATGGCGGCGCGTGTCGACGATGAGGCGATAGCGGTCCTCGGCGAAGGGCACCTGCCAGGCAGCGGCCTGGGCGTCGGTGGTGGGCTGAAAGTGCAGGCCCCGGTTGGCAATGAGTGCGTCGGGCAGCTGAGGAGCCAGGTAGCTGGTCGCACGGCCTGCACGGCGCTGTGTCTGAATGCGCAGCTCACCTTCCTGTAGGGTGCCTGCAAACTTGAATGAGCCGTCGGCCATGAGTTGCAGCCGCTGTGTGCCACCGGGCACGGCGCTCCCCGCAATCCATAGCTCTTTGTACTGCTGTGCCCACAGGCTGGCGGAGGCCGCCATGAGGAGCAGCGAGAGGCAGAGTCGAAGGGTGTGTGTCATCATTTTCATTATTGTAGTGTCACATTGATAGATTTGCTGCACGGAGTGGAGGGAAGGAAGACGGTCACCAGTCGCGCTGACTCGTCGTAGGTCCAGGTGCCGTTCGACTGGCGACGGCCGTCGACCGTCACGCCTGAAGGCCGGTCGGTGGCCAGGAACTCCACGGTGTAGGCCCTCTCTGTCGGCATGCCCGGGAAGGAGCCTGTGCGAGGCTCGATGACCAGCGTGCGTCCCTCGTGCCGCATCGTCGTCCGGGTGAAGGCGCCGTCGCGATAGCCCTCGGTGTCGCCCTCGTCCTCATAGAGCGTTGCGCTGCCGTCGCCACCGGGCACCACCTTCACGATGAGGCGGTCGGGGCGCGTGTTGAGATTCATCAGAGGCGGGTTGCACACGACGACCGCCCCTGCACGGAGGAAGTAGGGCGTCTGACGGAGCGTGTAGCCATGTGTGAAGGTCTGACCGCCCTCTACACACTTGTTGTCACACACGTCGAACCATCGTCCTTCGGGCAGCCAGATGCGTCGCTGGGCCTTGCCGTCGGCGGCTGTCGGTGTCACTACGGGAGCCACGAGCATGTCGTCGCCGAACATATACTCATCTTCATAGAGATAGGCATTGTTCTCCTCCGGATAGTCATAGTAGAGCGGACGGCAGAGCGACACCCCCGTGTCGTAAGCCTGTCGGCAGGCAGTGTAGATATATGGCATGAGGGCATAGCGCAGGCGCACCGTCTCGAGCAGCAGCGGGAAGTTCTCGTACTTCCAGATGCGGCGTTCTATACCGGGCCAGTTGGTGGCATGCGTGCGGAAGATGGGCGTGAACACGCCATACTGCATCCAGCGCAGGTAGATCTCAGGATCGTTGTCGCCCGTCTGCTGATGTCCTCCCAGGTCGTGGCCCCAGTATCCGAAGCATACGTTCGAGGCTGTTGCCGTGAAATAGGGCTGCCAGGCCAGTGTGCCGTAGGTGGTGAACGAGTCGCCCGAGAAGCCTATGGGATAGCGGTGACTGCCCAGCCCGCCCCAGCGATGGAATATCAGCGGGCGGTGGTTGGGGCGGTTCAGGCGCATGTCGTTGTAGAACACGTGGTTGCACCAGAAGGTCTCGCCCAGCCCGTCCACATATTTGCTGGTGAGGTTCTGCTGCCAGTCAATCCACCAGAAGTCCACTCCCTGGTGCTCGCGTGCCCGGATGATACGGTTGAACATCGAGTGATAGAACTTGGGGTCCGACAGGTTCCAGGGCACCACCTTGGCCGTAGTGTCCATCCCCATGTCGTTGCGCACCTCAGTGAAGTAGTCCTCATCGTCATCTACGCCGTCGGCGGGATGCAGGTTCAGGCTCACCTTCAGTCCTTGGCGGTGCATCCAGTCTATCAGTCCCTCGGGATCGGGAATGGCCGTGGGGTCCCAGGTCCAGCCCGTCCATCCCTCGGTGTGCCAGTCCATGTCGAATATCATCACGTCCATCGGTATCTGGTTGCGCTTCACGTCGTTGACGATTTCCATGAACTCATCCGAGGTGTAGCGCTGGTATTTGCTGTACCAGTAGCCGAGGACGTAGAGCGGAGGCATGGGCTGGCGGCCGGCTATCTTGATGAAGTCGCCTAGCGCCTTCTTGTACTGATGTCCGTAGCCCATGAAGTACCAGTCCACGGCATCCTTGTCGACGGGCTCTGCCACCCAGTCGATGCCGTCATACCGCTTGTCGAAGGCGAAGGTCGTCGAACCGTCGCCACGCCTAGTCCGCGGCGACTCGTCGATGATGCTCCATCCGGCACGCGAGAGGATGCCGTTCTCCATCTCCTGCCGCTTGTTGTCGCCTATCTGTCCGTCGAGGGTCCTCGTCGTTCCTTTCAGGTTCAGCGCGTCGTCCTTGCCGGGATACCACGTCACCTGACGATTGTTCATCTGGAAACGGATGGTAAGCACGTCGCTACTGGGCTTGCTGCTGATCACTCCACCTATTTTATATTGTAGGGTCAGCACGTCGGTCTTGATATATAGGTACCCGTCGCGCTCCTCCTTGGTGAACGCGGGCACGGGCAGCCTGCGGTTTACGACGGCGAAGGTGGCGCGGTCCTCGAACAGCTGTCTGTCACTATACTGGATGCGTATCATCTCCGGAGTGAGCACAGTGAAGCGTGCCTTACCAGCGCTGACCACTGCATTGGGATTGGCCTGAGGATCGAGCGTCTCGGCTGCCTGAGTGGCTGTCAGGCATCCCAGCATGATAATCAAAGTGAATAGTTTCTTCATTGTCGGATAATTCTTTTGCGATTTTTCTTCTGCAAAATTAGAGGTTTTTCCGCACCTGACGAAGAAAACAAGCGAATGTATAACCCATCTCCGTTAATACAAAATAGAAAGTGCTGGCAGTCAGATACTTGATGTTTCCGCTGCCAGCACTTTGTATTATCGAAATATTGGGGCTAAATCTCCATAATCAGCCGTTCAAACTGGTCATTCTCCACTTTTGAGCGGTTTTTGATGCGCGTCTTGTAGGTGTTGACCGTATGAACGGAGTAGTCGAGGAACTTGGCGATGCGCTCTGTATCATTGATGCCCAGTCGAATCAGGGCAAAGATGCGCATCTCGCTGGTCAGCGACACGTCGTTAGCGGGCTTCTTGCGGTCTTTCTCCTCGAAGAGCTCATTGTATCGCTCCACGAAGTCGGGGAAGAGTTTCAGGAAAGTCTCGTCGAAAGCCTGGAACATATTCTCACGCTCCGTGTTCAGCGTCGACTGCTTCAGGGTAGAGCGCAGCTCCTCATACTGGCGTGTGGCAATCTTGCGGTCGAGGGCAAGGAACAGCTTCTCGAGCTTCTCCACAAACTCGGCATTGGTATAGAACGAACGGCCTATGTAGGCATTCTTGATCTTGTCGGCCTCTTTCAGCTGGCGGTTGGCCTGTTGCAGCTCGGCCAGCTGGCCGGCTATCGTCTCGCGGGCCTCGGTCAGCTTCCTGTTCTTCCTGCGTATAAACCAGTAGCTCAGCAGGATGGCTATCAGCAGCACCACCACCAGGCCCGTGGCCACCGACAGCCAGTTGCGCTGGCTGCGCACGGCGTCGTAGCGGTCTTGCTCGATGATGGGCAGTATGTCGTTGATCTCCACCTTGCGCAGGCGGGTGTTGTAGAAGTTCACATCCTCCAAGGCCTGATGCACATAGTGGCTCGCCCGCTCGTAGTCGCCCCGCTTGTAGATGAGCCGCGACAGGTGATAGAGCGCCGTGATCTCGCGTGTGGCCGATTCATTATCGGCAATGGCCGACTGTGCAAAGTACTCGATCGCCTTGTCCTCGTTGTCCAGGTAGATGTAGGCCCAGGCCATCTCGGCTGTCGTCATAGCCCGCTGGTGCAAGTCCGAGTCGCAGAGGCTGAGCACCTGGGTAAACGACTCCAGGGCGTCCTGATACTGATGGTCGCGCATCTGCCGGGAGCCTCTGTACGACCACCACTGGATGGTGTTCTCTGCTGTGATTTGCATCAGCGAGTCCAGATAGGCATTGCTCTGCGTGATGTATTTCGTGTAGAAAGGTTCCTCGTTCACATAGTCGGCCATCGACCGCCACAGCTGGCTGTTGCGCTCGTAGTAGTCCTGCAGCAGATGGCCGCTGAGCTGCTGGCGGTCGATACTCTGCAGAAATCCGTTGGCCTCGCTGAGTATGCCAGCGGAGATGAGCGAGAAGGCCAGCGCATTCTTCGCCTCCACGATGCGGGCGGCATCCTCTTGCGCCTCGGCCAGGTTCAGGCATTCGTAGGCATAGTATCGGGCAGAGTCGTAGCAATAGCTCTTGTACTCGTTGAAAAGTTGGTAGAGCTGTTCAAACTCACGCCCTTCGGCTCGCGCCTGCGGCAGGCCGTCGCGCAGCTGGTCGATGCGGTCCGTGCGCAGCTGTTCATAGTGGTCGCGCTGCTCGAGGCTGGCATCGAGTTTGTCGAGCCATTCCCCTATACTTCCGTTTGCTGCATGGAGCGGCAGGGGACTTATGGCCAGTAGAAAACAGATCAGGCGGTATATGTGAATCATGATGATCGATAGTCCATTTGGTTATTAGTGCAGCAAAGTTAGGCAAAAAAATCCGAACGCGCTACGATTTAAAACTAATTAACATCATAGGGGAGACCCGCAAGTAGGTCTTCTGATGGTTCCTACTGGTGCACTTGCTGCTGCTTAGTAGCGCACTTTGTGATTGAAAGACTATGGGTTGATGAAGTAAAACAACTTGTTTTACCTTCGAAAGTGGCCTACTTTGGTCATCAAAACCTATGCCTTTGAAAGGTAAAACAACTTGTTTTACTTTTACGGGAGGCCGACTAAGCTAAGCAAAAGCCGTAACTATGCAAGACAATATCCGTAATTAAGCAAAGCAAAAGCCGTAACTAAGCAAAGGTTACTCCCGATGGAGCAATGCGAAAAGTACGTTCTTTCATATAGTAATTGGGTGCTTAACGGATTGTGAGCGGTTATGCTCGTGAAAAACCATCGTGGTTTTTCTGGCTGTGAAACGTGGTGGATAACAATTGTGACGTGCTGAAAAGCGCGGATGGAGATAAATAGCTACCTTTGCAGCTGCAAAAAAACAAATAACAG
>JAEEGI010012194.1_pt1 | contig 18417 bp, 15 predicted proteins | sample 8958751 | NCBI WGS metagenome assembly JAEEGI01 (sample SAMN16246545, study PRJNA631951) | gut metagenome | biome: gut microbiome; feature: rumen; material: KS-attached | host: Bos | place: Iran: Karaj | collected 2018-10 | reverse complement strand
CGAACAGAATTTGTTCATTTCTTCATTCACAGCCCCCGTGCTGCAAACGCTTGTCGAAGTGTCTGGCTCCCTCGAGCGTCCCGTTCATGACATCATCTTCCGAAATGTCAGCTTCCAGCACGCAGCATGGAATCGTCCTTCCTTCAAAGGCCACGTCACCTTGCAGGGAGGTATGTATCTGCTCGATGCCTATAAATTGCAGATACCCGGTCTTCCCGAAAAGGAATATCTCGAAAACCAGGCGTGGATTGAGCGCCCCGAAGCCGCGGTAAGTGTACGTGGCGGCCAGCGCATCAACTTCGAAGGCTGTGAGTTCACCCATCTCGGAGCGACTGGTCTCGACTACGTTTGGGCAGATTCTGCCTGCGTGGTAAAAGGGTGTCATTTCTACGACATTGGAGGCACGGCCTTGGCGCTTGGTGCCTTCCCCGATCGTGGTTTCGAGACACACGTTCCCTTTCGTCCTGTCAATATGCGTGAGCTTTGTTCCGACTTCCTGATTGCTGATAATCTTATCGAGGACGTCACCAACGAGGATTGGGGATGTGTCGGCATTGGAGCAGGCTATGTGGCTGATTGCATTATTGAACACAACATCGTCCGTGATGTCAACTATTCCGGCATTTGTGTAGGATGGGGATGGACGCCGCTCGATTCCGGCATGAAGAACAATCACATCCGAAGCAACAAGGTCTATCGTTTTGCGAAGATGCTTTATGATGCTGGTGGCATCTACACGCTCTCCTATATGCCGGGTTCGACCATCGAAGACAATATCATCGACGAAATCTATCCTCCAAAGTATGCCACCAATCTTCGTGGATTCTATTTATACCTCGACGAAGCCACCGATGGCGTGACGATCCGCAACAATTGGTGTCCCGAAGAACGCTTCGGCGATAATCGCCCCGGCCCTGATGTACATTGGGAAAACAACGGCCCCAAGGCCACACCCAATGCCGATTGGCTCAAAAGCAAGTAATTGCTCTTCCATTACAATTAAAAATTCCATTGCATGTAATATATCCTTTTGTCTAAATATATGAAACAGACAAATTACTATCTATTCGATTTCCTCGACTTCGACCCTGCCTTGCAACAGGATGAGTACCTTTGGAAATCCTATTGTCCCCGAAGTGTAGAAGCTCGTGACGGCGCTGTATATATCACCGTTCCCTATCAGCGACAAGTACGTCAGAACGATATGCTTGCCGACCTTTCTGTTCCTCAGCGCGAATTCACGTTGATTATCAAGGCTTATACCCACAATATCATCCGAGTATTCACGTCGTTCGATGGTTCTGAACCCATCGATCGGGACGATATGATGTGCTGGCATAAGAAGTTACGCCCCATCGAGCTCAGCGTGAACGAAGATGCGGGATTTTATTGGATGGTAGATGGCAATGGTGAGGTGCGCGCAACACTCAACTGTTCGAAGCCGGTCATCGAATTCTGGAGCGACCTGCAGCCTGCTCCTCAGCCGACTCTCGACTTGAAGCTCTATCCTGAAGGCGCCAAGAGTGAGGCAATTGCCGATGGCACAGCCAAGAGTGTCAATCTCTCGGCCTACGATCATTTCTCGCCGCCGCGTTATGACGCCCTTCCCCTGGCATTCGTAGAACGGGATGGAAAGCCTGCAACTGCAACCATGAGTTTCGAATGTCTTCCCGATGAATGTTTTGTCGGCACGGGTGAGCGTTTCACCAAGATGGATCTTTCGGGACATACCTTCCAACTCAAGAACCAGGATGGACAGGGCGTCAACAACCGGCGTTGCTACAAGAATGTCCCGTTCTACCTGTCAAGCCGCATGTATGGTGTCTTCTATCATACGTCGTCCTATTGCAAACTGTCGTTTGCTGACCATTCGACGCGAAGTGTGCAATTCCTCAGTGAAGAGCCTGTCATCGACGCGTTCATCATTGGTGGCAATATGCCCGAACAGATTCTGCATGGTTATCGTTGTCTGACAGGTTTCCCTCCAATGCTGCCACTCTGGAGCTTCGGCATCTGGATGAGTCGTATGACCTATTTCTCAGCCGAAGAAGTGAATGCCATCTGCAATCGACTGCGTTCTGAAAAGTATCCTTGCGATGTAATCCATCTGGATACCGGATGGTTCAAGACCGATTGGCTCTGCGAATGGAAGTTCAACGAGGAACGTTTCCCGAATCCTTTGCAGTTCATTCATGACCTCAAGGACAAGGGATTCCGGGTAAGCCTTTGGCAGCTTCCCTACATTGCGGAGGATGCCGAGCAGATCGACGAGGCAAGAGCCCATCATTATATAGCCGAGCCCCAGCGAAAAGACCTGCAGCAGGCAGAAGAAGGTCGCTCGAATTTCTCATCCCTCGATTATGCAGGTACCATCGATTTCACTTCTCCCGAGGCGACAGTCTGGTACAAGGGATTGTTGAAACGCTTGCTCGATATGGGTGTGGCTTGCATCAAGACCGACTTCGGCGAGAACATTCACATGGATGCCAAGTATTTCGGTATGACTCCCGAGAAATTGAACAATCTCTATGCATTGCTCTATCAGAAGGCAGCTTTTGAGATTACGAGGGAGATATGTAGCAAGCCCTCTCATTATGCTAAGGCTTTTGACACCTCCGAGAATGCCGGTATCGTTTGGGCACGAAGTGCCTGGGCAGGGTGCCAGCGCTATCCGCTGCATTGGGGCGGCGATTCGGCACATTCATGGGATGGTATGGCTGCCAGTCTGAAGGGCGGTCTTCATTTCGGTCTTTCAGGATTCTCATTCTGGAGCCATGATGTTCCTGGATTCCATAGCCTGCCGGATTTCATGAATTCCCCCTTGCAGGAAGATATCTATGTGCGATGGACACAGTTCGGCGTTTTCTCCAGCCATATTCGTTACCATGGTAGCCACAAGCGAGAACCCTGGTGCTATCCGTCCATTGCCCCAATCATCAGGCGCTGGTGGAATCTGCGCTACCATCTGATGCCCTATATCTACGAAGAGGCAAAAAAGACCACCCGAACCGGAAATCCGATGATTCGGGCCTTACTAATGGAGCATCCCGACGATCCTACGGTTTGGCATGTTGACGACGAATACTATTTCGGCTCCAAGTTCCTGTGCTGTCCTGTGATGAATAGTCAGAATTGCCGCAATATCTATTTGCCAGCCGGCAAGTGGGTGAACTTCTTTACGGGAGAACACTTCGATGCGGGCGAGGGAGGTTGGATTATGCATTATGAAGTGCCTCTCGACCTGATGCCTGTCTTCGTGCGTCCTTCCACGGAGATTCCTATCTATTTTGATGAGGTCGAATGTACCGATCAGATTAATCTCGACAAGGCGGGTGTCCTTGTTGTGGATGAGGAGTTCGGAGGCATAGAGTTCTAAGTATGTTGAAAGACAAACGATTCGATAATCCGTTAATCCGGACGTCATTATGACATGGAAATCCAACTTGGCCGAGACCAAGAGACATTATACAAATTGGTGGAATCATCGTGGCATTGTGCTCAACATGTGGGAACACTTCCAGCAGGGTGTTCATCCTCATGGCCCTTATGCCGACGAACCACCCATCGTATTGACGCAAGAGGCTGCTAATAACTATGGTACGGGCAGTTTCAATCTTCCTGGTGCACCTCAAACCAAGGATTTGAATCAGCGTTGGTTCGATCCCCAATGGCGTGCAGAATTTCTCGATTGGTACATCGGACATTCTTGTCTCAAGGCAGATATGCTGCCTGTCGCCAACACCCAGCTTGGACCTGGTTCGATGGCGGCTATCCTGGGTAGTGTGTTCGAAGGGGGAGAGGACACAATCTGGATTCATCCCGATCCGAACTATACAGACGATTTTCGATTTGATCCAGAGCATCCCAACTTCAAGCTGCATAAGGATTTGCTGAAGGCCTGCGTCGAACGTTCAAGGGGAAATTATTATGTCGGCATGCCCGACCTGATGGAAGGTCTTGACGTGCTGGCTGCGATGAAAGGCACCGACAAGGTGCTGATGGATACCTTGACGCAACCCGATTTGCTTGAGGAACAGATGCAGCGCATCAACAATGCCTATTTCGAAGTGTTTGATGCGCTCTATGACATTATCCGTTTCGATGGACGCGATTGCGGCGGGCCATTGGATCCCACTTGTCCGGGTGCTTCTTTCGGAACTGCCGATGAGATGGCATTCTGCTATTTCTCCCTCTGGGCTCCCGGCAAGGTTACCAAACTGCAGAGCGACATATCGACGATGCTTTCGGTCGAGGATTACCGCCGTTTTGTGCAGCCATTCATTCGCCAGCAGGCTCAAAGGATTCCCTACACGCTCTATCATCTCGATGGTGTGGGTGCTATGCGTCATCTGCCTGCTCTTCTCGAGATCGAGGAGCTCAAGGCTATCCAATGGACGCCTGGAGTCGGACAGCCCCAGGGTGGCAATCCCAAATGGTATGATCTCTATCGGCAGATCCTGGCAGGAGGCAAGTCCATCATGGCCTGTTGGGTAACTGTGGATGAACTTCGTCCTCTTCTGGATAATATCGGTGGCGATGGTGTTCATCTCGAGATGGACTTCCATAACGAAGACGAGGTGGAACAAGCCCTTCGAATCATCGAGGAGTATCAGACTTCGGAAGTGGAGAAGAAGATTGATGAATGTATTCGCATTGGCGATTCTTCCCAGGTTGCATCCTCTTCTTCAAAGCGCAATTTCGTTCAAAGTGGTTCCCTTTCCGTTTCCTCTCTCTCCTTGTCCGAAGCCATCGAAACGTCTGAACGAATCTTCCTGCTCGATGGAGGCATGGGAACAATGATCCAGCAGTATAACCTTGTAGAAGAGGACTTTGGCGGGTTCCCGGGCTGCAACGATTACCTGTGTGTCAGCAAGCCAGAGGTCATTCAGGACATACATCGCCGGTATTTGTCTGCAGGTGCCGACATCATCGAAACCAATACGTTTAATGCGCAGCGTATTTCGCTAAGGGATTGGGGGCTTGAGCATAAGGTGAAGGATATCAATAGGGCAGCTGTCCGAGTAGCTCGTCAGATCGCTGATGCTTTTACCCTAACTAATCCATCGAAACCCCGATTTGTCGTTGGTTCGGTAGGTCCTACCAATAAGACCTGTAGTTTCAGTAGTGGAGAAGAGCCTTCTCTTGACTATAACGAACTGAAATCTGCCTATCAGGAACAGATTGAAGCCCTTGCCGAAGGCGGCGTCGATGGCATCCTGATTGAGACCATCTTCGATACCTTGAATGCGCAAGCAGCTATCGAAGCTGCTCAGGTTGTGAAACTGCCCGTCATGCTCAGTTTCGCGCAGGTCAACGAACAGGGAATCAACATGAATGGTCAGGATGTCTTTGCCTTCATCGATGACATCTGTCGGAAATTCGACATCTTCTCCCTGGGTCTGAACTGTTCAAGCGGCGCTGCCCAGATGGCTCCGATTATCCAGGATCTTGCTTCTCGTGTCCAATGCCGCGTGAGTGCCTATCCCAACGCCGGTATCCCGAATGCAAAGGGCAAGTATGAGCAAAGCGGGGAGGAGTTTGCCCGACAGTGCTGGAGCATGATTGATAGCCATAGTGTCAATATCATCGGCGGATGCTGTGGCACTACCGATCAGCATATTTCAGCCCTTCAGCCTCTGCTCGAGCCTGCTCCGGGATGTTTCGTCAGCCCGAAGGGAGAAACCGCAGCCCGTCCTCGCTACAAGCAGCTCTATCGGGCTCCGATAAATCAAAAAACTCCGAATAATCTGAATACTCAGAACACTCCGAGTACTCCCAAAAAAACACCTCTCGACCCCAAGGAACGCCTCCTGCAAGCCATTGTGGCAGGCAATCAGGACGATGCCCTCGAAGCCACCAAGGAAGCCTTGGACGAAGGAGCCGATGCCACCAGCCTGATCAACAACCAGATGATCTGTGCGATGGGTTTGGTCGGAAAGAGTTTCGAGGAGGGCAAGGCATTTGTGCCTCAGTTGTTGATGGCAGGTCGAGCCATGAAGGCTGCTTTGGGCTTTATCAAAAAGCATGAAGCGGCCCAAGGCAAGTCGGCATCTATTCAGCCGATTGGCAAGATTGTCATCGGGACAGTGAAGGGCGACCTCCACGACATTGGCAAGAACCTGGTGGCCTCGATGCTCGAAGGTTCGGGCTTTGAGGTGGTGAACATCGGCATTGACATCGATGCCGACACGTTCGTCAAAGCTGTCGTTGACAATCATGCTGATATACTCTGTCTCTCGGCACTCCTTACCACAACGATGACCTATATGAAGGATGTGCTCGATGCGCTCCAGAAGGCTGGTATTCGCGACAAGGTGAAGGTAATGGTGGGCGGCGCTCCTGTCAGTCAGCAGTTCGCCGATGAGATTGGTGCCGATGGGTATTCCTCGAATGCCAACGAGGCTGTGACCATTGCCAAGAAACTATTGAATATTAACTGAAAAGGGATGATCTAACCATGAGCGATCAACTTCATTTCCTCGATTGGACTATCCTGATAGTCTATTTTGTTCTTCTAATTGCTATCGGACTTTGGGCTTCACGCAAGCAGCAGAAGGCCGAAGGTAAGGACGGCAACTCCTTCCTTGCCAGCAAGTCACTCTCCTGGCACACCATCGGTCTTTCGATGTGGGGCACGAATGTGGGGCCATCGATGCTGATCGCATCCTGTTCCTCGGGTTTTGCAGCAGGTGTCGTCTCGGGCAACTATGCCTGGTATGCTTTCATCTTCATCGCCTTGCTTGCCTTTGTGTTTGCGCCTCGTTATCTGGGTGAGAACATCTCGACACTGCCCGAGTTTATGGGACGTCGATTCGGTCCGGGCACTCGTTCGGTCCTTGCCTGGTACACCATTGTCACCATCCTCATCTCGTGGCTTGCGCTGACGTTGTTTGCTGGTGGTGTACTGATACGCCAGATATTCAATATCCCGATGTATGCATCTGCTCTCATCCTGCTGGCTATCAGTGCTTTCTTTACAATCCTGGGAGGTCTGCGTGCCGTTGCTTATACCAATGTCTATCAGATGACGCTGCTCATCATCGTGAGCACCATTCTGACGATTGCTGGCATCTGGAAGTTGGGCAGTGGATCGTTCTTCGAGGGTATTGGAGTTCTGATGGATCCTGACGTGGTGCCAAGTGGCTATTGGAATCTGTTCCAGCCTCTTTCCGACCCAGACTATCCCTGGCTTCCCATCCTGCTGGGCTATCCGGTGATGGGCATCTGGTTCTGGTGTACCGACCAGTCGATGGTTCAGCCCGTGCTTGCGGCAAAGAACCTGCACGAAGGCCAGAAGGGCGCCAACTTCTGTGGATGGCTGAAGATTCTCGATGTAGCTATCTATATCATCCCCGGCATCGTCTGCTTTGCACTCTGCAGGACGGGCATTTTCGCAATGACTCCCAATGCCGACGATTCGTACCTCTTCATGGTGACCAATATCTTCCCCATTGGTATGGTGGGCCTTGTGATGGCTGTACTTACTGCGGCTTTGGTTTCGACGATCGGCTCTTCACTCAATGCCCTTTCCACCGTCTTCACTATGGACATTTATGTGAAGAACATCAAGCCTCAGGCAACCAGCCACGATATTCGTCGTATGGGGCGCATGGTCACCATCATCGGCTCGTTGGTCAGCATCCTGATTTGCGTTGCTGTTGATTTGATCAAGGACATCCCGCTCTTCAATATCTTCCAGTCCGTTCTGAGTTTCATCGCTCCTCCGATGGCCTCTGTCTTTGTGATGGGTGTGTTCTGGAAGCGTTGTACGGCGTCTGCTGCCAAGATGACGCTGACCTTCGGCACGGCATTGTGCCTGCTCATCGGTATTCTCTACTATGTCATGCCCGAAGGCATTGCATTCGGCATCCATTGGCCTCATTTCATGCTGCTTTCCTTCTATCTCTTTGTCTTCCTGTTGCTCAGCATGGTCGTTGTCAGCCTTGCCGATAGGAGTCCTCACCAGGATATCGTTCTGCAGAAGACTGCCGAACCCATGCGTCCTACCATCTTCTTTGCCTGGTGCGCCCTCTTCGTCGTGATGATTTCGTTGTATGTCATCTTCAATGGCCACTGAACTTTGTATCGAATAATATCCGGATAGCCATGAATTTAAGGTTCTTAGTCATTATTTTCGGTCTCGTGTTCCTCTTGGGTGCATGCGGCCCTTCACGTCCTGCTTCGGCTGACGAACCCTCTACTGAACGTTACGACGAGGCGAGGGCCATGACCTATTTTCTCGACAATCCGGAATATGCCATGATACTCATCGATTCGGCCTATATTGATGAGAATATCTCCGATTTGAAACGCCAGTATCTGAAGGCTATTGTCATGTATAATGGCTTTTCGCATCCCGACAGCAGCTTGCTGATGTTGCGTCATCTGGTCGAAAGCGAAGAATGGGAAGAGGTCGAAGATACCACGCTGCTTGTCGAGGTCTATGGTCTGATGGCTACCGTGGCAGGCACCATGAATCGTCATGCCGATGTGATTCGTTATGCCCAGCTTGCCTCCGACCTTGCTCATGGTCATCCCGACCTCAGCTGGTCGGAAAGTGACCAGTTGAGCCGCGTGGGACGAACAATGGCCTATTATGGTCAATGGGATGAAGGTATGCAATACATGAAACGTGCCTTGCAGCAGGTGGATAATTCCAGGAAATGGCCCGACTTCATGACCTACATCAATGTGGGCAGGAAGATTGCGGTCACCCTGCTCGAGATGAAACGTCCCACCGAGGCTTTGCAGCTCTTGCGAATCATGATTTCCCGATTGAATCATTTCAAGGAGCATGCCTTGGAGTACGAAAACCTGCAGATGAGCATGTCCAGTAATCCGAAGGCCGTTGACAACTATGTCAACTACAACCTCGTGCGCTGCTATTCGCGCATGGTCCGGTGCTTTGCTGCCATGGAAATGCCCGACTCGGCATCCTATTGGATTCGAAAGATGCAGACCTATAAGGAGAGTCAGGACCAGCTGGTCATGATCAGCCTGATTCCTTCACTGGTGAGATTGCATTTCGACGACATGGTCTTGGGGAACCAGGATGCTTTGTTCAAGGCTTTGGGTACAGACACGTTGGATATGGATTATGTCAGGCTGCTCGAGGCTTTGTCCGAACTGGAGCAGCATCGGGGCAACTGGAGGGCCTCGAACAGCTACCTGATTCGTGCCTCGAATGTGAGAGATAGTGTCGAACGAGAGAATTACCGCAATCAGCTGACCGATCAGATGACTCTCTACCAGCTGCAGGATGAACGATACAACCGAATGGATGTCGAGGCCCGCAACAGTCGGCTGGTGTTTGTCTCGACTGCATTGAGCCTATTTGTCATCCTGATGACGATGATTGGCCTGGCGTTGCGTCTGTTCAAGAGCATGAAGACCCTGCAGCGTGTCCACAATGACACCAAGAGCGAGCTTCAGGAGGCAAAACAGCAGATTGAGAAGCTGTCGCAGGGCTATGTGCCCGAGACTCCCGAGCAGCTCTATGGACGCATCATCCAGGTCATGGACACCCGTCGTCCCTATACCGACCAGAACTTCGATATCGCGCAGTTGGCTTCGATGCTTCACACCAATCGCACCTATATTTCCAAGGTCATCAACCGGATGTCTGGTTTGAATTTCCGTTCCTGGCTGGCCAAGTATCGCATCAACCTCGTGCAGCAATACATGAAGGAGTATCCGAATGCCGGTTTGGATGAGATCTGTGAGGTTTCAGGCTATGCCTCGCGTTCCTCGCTGTTCCGTCAGTTCAAGGCAATAACTGGCCATACGCCCATTGGGTGGATGGCCAGTGTAGAGGATTCGAATGAAGAAAATGTTGACGAAGACGAAATCGTTGGGAATGAAGAAAATGTGGAAGATGATGAGTCGGACGACAATGCGTGACTCATGCCGGGTTCTGTCCGTTGGCAGCAGCCTTCTTCTTCTTTTTCTTCTTTTTCTTGGCGGGTGTCACTACGAGGTTGGCAGGGTCGTACTGAGTGTTTTCCTGCAGTTCATTCGCTGAGAAGAGGAAAACCTTGTAAATGTCCTCCTCGAATTCCTTGCCCGCATAGTTGACAAGGTCGTGCAGGATCTTCTCGTCATCCTCGTCTGCCGAAGGGTGGGTGATGTGGAAATGCAGTTTCATGTGGTTGGCACAGCGTTCGAAGAGCCGGATGCGCTGTTCCTGATCCTCCATCTGGCAGGCCTTCCTGATCATATCTTCCACCACTTTGCCATACATGCGCAGGGCAATATCTTGCTGCTGGGGGTTCTGTAGAATTTCAGGATGCACGTTCAGGCTGTCCTTGGGGATGATTTCTACCGGATAGTCGATGTCCAGTTCGTAGTTCGAGATAAGGGCCAGATGATCCCAGAGTATCTGCTTCAGGTTCTCCACCTTGTCGGCATCGGGGTAGAGGTCACCCATGATCGAGACGATGCCATAGGCATAGCGCGTGCGTTTGTCCCGGTCGGGTATCGTCTTGCAATATTCGACAAGTTCCTGTAGATTGCGGCCATACTCGGGGAGCTTGACCTTGGGCATTTGTGTATTGTATTGTTGCATAGAAGAGGGGTTCTGAAAAAGTTATGAAAGGTTCGAAAGCATATCCTTCGGCTTGGTGGCCTGGAATTCCTTGAGGTAGAAGGGGGTGAAATAGGCGGTGTCGGCAAACTGTCCCCTGTTGTAGGCCTGGATGCTCAAGGCCAGCATGTCGCGGGCCTGCACACGTATCTCCTTCACGAAACGGGCATTCTGGTGGCTGGTGAGCAGGTCCTTGCATTTGTCTGCCCCATCGCCGAAGAAGTAGATGATGCGATCCTGAAGGAGGCTTTCGATCAGCTGTTCGTCAACGACGACGGCACACGGGGCCTTCACTTCGCCGAGAGCCTGGTCGTAGAGCGCCATATACACCTCCATGCGGCGGGCATCAATCATGGGGCAATAGAGGGCACCTTCCTCCATCTCGGTGTCGGTATGGAACATCACCTGGCAGCACATGGCCTTTAGCGTCGAAATGGCGATCAATGGTTTCTGCAGACCAAAGGCAAGACCTTTGGCTTCGCTGACGCCAATACGAAGTCCTGTGTAGGAGCCGGGACCTTCGGAAACAGCCACGGCGTCGGGCATCGCATCGTTCTCGCGGGCATATTTCATCGCATCTTCCACGTATTGGCCGAGTACTGCGGCATGGTTCGGGCCTTCCAGTGTCTCGCGCGAAAATTCTATAGCAAAGTCACGACTGAGCGCGACGCTACAGGCTTTCGACGACGTCTCAATCATAAGAATATTGGCCATATTGGTAAACGGGGATAGTAATTATATTGGATTAAACAACATTTTTCGGTGCAAAAATACAAAAAAAAATGATATGTTGTACCAATGAATCGGAAAAATCATTATTTTTGCACAAAAATAGAACGAAATAGAATAGAAATACAGCAAATGATACAGTCCATGACGGGTTTCGGCAAGGCTACTGCCGAAATCGCCAACAAGAAAATCACGGTCGAAGTGAAGTCGGTAAACTCCAAGCAGCTCGATCTTGTCGCAAAGGTTTGTCCTCAGTACAGGGAGGTCGAAATGGAGTTCCGTCAGATTATCCAGCGCAAGATGCAGCGCGGCAAGGTGGAGCTTTCGGTGACTTGCGAAGTGCTCGACAATACCAATGACCTGCCCCGCATCAATGCCGCTGTCATCAAGGAATATTACCAGCAGATTGATGCTATTCGACAGGAGCTCGATATGGTCGATTTCACCCACGAGGTGGCTTCTGCTGTCCTGATGCAGACCTTGCTTCGTTTGCCCGATGCCGTCCATGTCGAGACGCCGGCCATCCAGAAGGAGGAGTTCGATGCCGCCCTTGCTGTGGTCGAACAGGCCGTCGATCGTCTGGTGGAGTTCCGGCTGCAGGAGGGGGAGTCCCTCTATCGTGTCTTCAGCGAAAAGATCAGCAATATTCGTGCCCTGCTTGCCCAGGTCGAACCCTACGAGAAGGAACGCACCGAGCGAATCAGGCAGAATCTCCTCGACCGCCTCGAAAAGCTTCCCGTCGATTACGACAAGAATCGCCTCGAACAGGAGATGATCTACTACATCGAGAAGCTGGACATCAACGAAGAGAAGCATCGTCTCGTCAACCATCTCGATTACTTCATCGAGACCATGAATGCTCCGATGGATGCAGGTGGTCACGGCAAGAAGCTCGGATTCATTTCCCAGGAGATGGGACGCGAAATCAACACCCTCGGCTCGAAATCCAATCAGGCCGAAATGCAGCGCATCGTCGTCAAGATGAAGGACGAGCTCGAGCAGATCAAGGAGCAGGTCCTGAATGTTTTGTAGAGCCTCCTCTAATCCCCCTGCTTAGGGGGAAGACTCAAGCCCCCGTGCCTTCGTGTCCGTGCCTTCGTGTCCGTGCCTTCGTCCCTTCGTCCCCTCGTTCCTCGTCTCTTCGTCCCCGTCCCCTCGTCCTTTCGTCCTCGTTCCCCGTTTCCCGTCTCCGTGGCAGCCGTGTATGGCTGCCCTCATCCGTTTCAAACCCTCAAACCCCTCCCATATGTCCTCCGGCAAATTGATTATTTTTTCCGCACCAAGCGGCAGTGGCAAGACCACACTCGTCCGTCATCTTCTGGCCCAGGGCCTCGATCTGGCATTCAGCGTCAGCTGCACCTCTCGTCCTCCTCGTGGCACCGAACAGGATGGCGTCGATTACTACTTCATCTCTCCCGAAGAGTTTCGTCAGCGCATCGAGAACGACGAATTCCTGGAGTACGAGGAGGTCTATACCGACAAGTTCTACGGCACGTTGAAGTCCGAAGTCGAGCGTCTTTCCAACGAGGGCCACACCGTAGTCTTCGACGTTGATGTCAAGGGTGGCGTCAACATCAAGAAGTACTATGGCGACCGGGCATTGAGTCTCTTTGTGCAGGCCCCCTCCATCGAAGAGCTCTCGCGTCGTCTCCACAATCGTGGCACCGACTCCGAGGAGGTCATTCAGCAGCGTCTCGAAAAAGCTGCCTACGAACTCACCTTCGCCCCTCAGTTCGACCACATCATCGTGAACGACGACCTCGAAAAGGCACAAGCCGAAACTCTCGACACCGTCCTCCGTTTCCTGAACGAAGAGCAATCCACCCCCTCAACCCCTTCGAACCCCTCTTAACCCCTCTTAACCCAACCCATTAGCGTCCCCGCAGCGGCCGTGTATGGCCGCTCTCACCCTTAACCCCTCAAACCCATTAGCGTCCCCGCCGCGGCCGTATATGGCCGCCCTCACCCATATGACCATAGGCATCTATAGCGGCAGCTTCAATCCCGTCCACAAAGGACATGTGGCCCTCTGCGACTATCTGGTTCGGCAGGGCCTGGTCGATCAGGTATGGCTCATTCGCAGCCCTCTCAATCCGTTCAAGGTAGAATCGGCGCAGACCTTGGCACCCGATGCCGACCGGGCTGCGATGTTGCGCATTGCCGTGCGGGGTCACAAGGGGCTTCGTGTCTCCACCATCGAGGACCAGCTGCCCAAGCCCAATTACTCCATCAACACCTTCCACGCCCTCGAAGAGCAGTTCCCCGAGCACGAGTTCCATCTCATCATCGGGGCCGACAACTGGCTCGCCTTCGATCGTTGGCGTGCCTTCGAGGAGTTCCTCACGCGCTATCACCTCATCGTCTATCCCCGTCCGGGCTACGAGATGGGGGAGGAGGAGAAGCTGCGTCTGGGGCCCGAAGCCATCCGCAACGTTCGTTTTGTCGATGCGCCGCTCTACGACATCAGCAGTACCGAAATCCGCGAAGACATCGCCGCAGGACGTGAGCCCGCTATGCTCAATCCGCGTGTCTTTGCCTACATCCTCGAAAAAAAGTTATACCTATGAATAATCGGCAAGGCAATCCCATCTATTCATCCGCTGTGATCGACATGATCACTGTTTCCGCCGAATACTGCCTCTTCCTCGAGAAGCTCGTCCCCTCGGCAACGACCCGTCGGCAGCTGCTCGAGCAGGTCACCCGGCTCTTGCCGCTCATCTATGTCAAGGCATCCCTCTTGCCCGAGCTGGTGGAGATCGGTCAGTTCGACCTCCCCGTTGTTGTCACCGAAGAAGACTACGACGAAGTGCGTCGTTCCGTATGGCAGCTGCTCAAGAGCGACGACGAGTACCTCGAGGTCTTCACGCCCGATATGCAGTACAGCGAAGGTCCGATGACACAAACCATCAGCGAGGACCTGGCTGACATCTACCAGGATCTGAAGAATTTTGTGGCTGTATTCGCCGAACAGAACGACGAATCCATGCACGACTCCATCGTTCGTGTCCAGGAAAATTTCCGAAACTATTGGGGGCAGCGACTGGTCAATGTCATGCGTCCGTTGCACGACCTCCTATATAATAAAGCCGAAGACGAAGAAGATGACTACACCGAAGACAATTCCTAATTCCATCAGCAAGGAAGAGCTCGCCGAACTCCCCGTCAAGGAGTTCGACGGACACCCTGTGACAGTCATCAATCTGGAACAGGCCGAAATTGCTGTCAGGCAGATTCGCGAGTCGGGCCAGCTCATCGGCTTCGACACCGAGACGCGTCCTTCCTTCCAGAAGGGCGTCACCTATCGCGTGTGCCTCGTCCAGCTTTCGGTGGGGAAGGTGTGCTATCTCTTCCGGCTCAACAAGATTCAGGAATTTCCCGATTGTCTCAAGCAGCTCCTCGAGGATCCCAACCTCATCAAGGTCGGACTCTCCACGCAGGACGACTTCAAGAATCTCCGCAAATGGTGCGAAACGCTCGAACCGAAAGGATTCATCGAGCTGCAGTCGCTGGTCAAGAACTACGGCATCACCGACCTCAGCCTGGCCAAGATCTACGCCCTTCTCTTCCAGCAGAAGCTCAGCAAGCGACAGCGTCTCACCAACTGGGAAGCCGACCAGCTCAATCCCAAGCAGCTGGCCTATGCTTCGCTCGACGCCATCTCCTGTGTCGAAATCTACGAAACCCTCATGACGCGTGGTCACGAGATCATCAAGCAAGGAATGTAAGTCCTCTCATCCCTTTTTTTCGAAATCCCGCTATCTCGAAATCCCGCTATCCCGAAATCCCGTTATCCCGAAATCCCGCTATCCCGCTATCCCGGTCTTCCTAAACCCCGAAATCCCGATATTCCGATATCCCGAAATTCCGGTATTCCGATATTTTAAAACCAATAATTACTCCGAATAAATTAATTCTCTAATTCGCAAATTCGTGATAAAAAATAAGAACTATGCGCAAATTCCCCAAATATATCGTGATGCCCCTGGCCCTGGCCATCTTCTTCATCGCTGTTCTGCTCCTTTCCATCAAGCAGAACCACGGCCATCTGCCCGACGACTTCGCCCTCATCGCCTCTATCGAAGCTGTCATCCTCATTGCTCTCTTTTTCGTGCTTCGCTATCTCCATTCGAAGCGTAGGGGATGAGCCTTTCTTGAAATAATTTCTTTATCGAAATTGCAGATTCTTTATACGAATTAGCCTATCATTTAAAACAAAATAGCAGGAAGCGTTCTGTCCTACCACGGAACGCTTCCTGCTGTTATAATGTCATTTTGACGCAAAAAAAGACGGAATAAACCCCTTTAAAAGCAGCCCGCCAGACACTCACGTGCCCGACGGACTTGGTTGATGATGATTTGGAATAGGAGAAAATGCTAATGGATTGCAATTAACACAAATAAAACGAAAATCTATCCATTTTATTGTGCAATATATTTTTCTTTTTCTTAAAAATGACTATTTATCGTCTTTATTTAAATTTTTTAAAAAAATAAAAATAAAAACGTACTTTTTTTATTATTCGTTTCCAGCTTCAGGAGCTACGGGAGCATCGTCTGAAATGTTTTCTGGAAGAGCGGGAGCTGTCTGCTCTTGAGCTTCGATAGCCGAACCCTGTACTGTCGAATAACTATGTTTTAGCATCAGAGTGGTGGCGATGCAGAGAACTGCAATAACACCCATTAGAGTCCAAGTGGTTTTCTCGAGGAAATCTGCGGTCTTTGGGGCGCCCATCACTTGGTTCGATGACTGGAAACCTGCTGCCAGACCGCCACCCTTGGACTTTTGAATCAGTACGATCATGACAAGGAGTACACTGATCAGTACAATAATTACTGTAATAACTACCATTTCTTTTTCTTATATTTTATTATTTGATTTTTCTGCTTTTTTCAGTTCGATAACCTTTTCAAGATATCTAATTTGGTCTGCAAAGTAACTATTTTTTTTTGAATAATGCAAATTTAAATCCAAAAAAATTGCTAAAGCCTGCTCAAATTTGCCCTGTTTGACATATACCTTTGCCAAACTCTCACTTAAAAATGCACGATCCTTGATTTTTTCGAGTTCGTTCGGATCGTTCTCCGGCAAATCGTTGGGCAGCGCATTCGGCACAAAAAGTTCGCCTTCCGACTCGGCTTGGAGGAAGCTGTCGATGAGGTCGTCCTGCTCGTCGCGCTCGGTCTGCAGGTCGGGCATGTGCTCCAGGCTGTACTGCACATCCGACGCAGCTCCCAGTTCCATGTCGTCGAGGTAACGCTCGATCAGCTTGAAGTCGTTGGTCTCGGTCTGCTGCTTGCGCTGGGCTTCGAGCTGCTGCATCAGGAGCACCCACCCATATTCTCCCCGGTTGACGAGCTTGAAGAGCTTCAGCAGGTCGGGGATGGCGGGAGCCTGTTGCCGGATGGCATCCTTCAGGCGCGTCGAATGGACGTTGGCGAGGGCCACCAGATAGAGCAGGCGATAGGTCGCACAGTAGGGATACTCCTCGATGATCCCGGGAAGCTGGGCCACTGCGTCGGCTCCCATCGTTTCAGGATGCCTGATCCATTGCTCTGTCAGTTCTTGCTCCATGTCCTTTGTCCTTCGAATATTTTCTTTATCCTCTTGATTACCAGTTCGCAACCGTAGCATTGAAGATGTCGTCCACCAGCTTTTCGGTCAGCTCGGCACACAGGTCGTCCTGCACATCGGTGAGCAGTTGCGTCGCATCAAAGTCGGCAAACTGCGAAAATTCTTTTTCGAAGTTTTCGCTTTTGTTGTTTTTGTTCACAAATTTGATTTTCACCTTGATCGTCAGGCGCGTGATGCTGGCGTAGGCATCGGTGTTCACGGCCTGGTTCGAAAGGCTGTAGCCCGTGATGGCACCGCTGATCTGGAGGTCTCCGTCCTGGTCAACCTGCGAAAGTCGTGTCTGATTGACATACTTCTTTTGCAGCTCGTCGTTGAAGAGGATGGTCAGCGGGGCATACACCAGGGCAGCCTTGTTCTGGATGTATTCGAAGCTGATGGTATGCGTGGTGGTGTAGTCAATGCTTGCACCATTCAGCTGGTAGCTGATGCTGCACGACGTCAGGCCGACGGCGCTGGCCAGGAAGGTCAGTAGGATGATCAGGTGGCGCATGTTGTTTTAGGATTGGGGCGTATCATTCGGTTCTTCGGCATCCTGGATTCCGTAATCTACCAGCTTTCGGTGGATGGTACGGGTCGAGATGTCCAGTTCCTTGGCGGCCTTTTGCTTGTTGCCGTTGTTGCGACGCAGGGCCTCCAGGATGGCTTCCTTCTCGATCTCGTCCATCGTGCGGGGTCGCGAGGAGGGTGGGGTATAGGCAACCTGCGTGCTCGGAACGTCGATTTCCTCCACCTGGGCTTCCTCCACCTCTTCGAACTTGCTGGGTTCGTGGTCGTGTTGGCCATCGGCGGGAGTGCTGACGATGGGCGAGCTCGACGGGAGGGTGCGCGAGGCAGCGACGGGCGAAGGCTTCTTCAGGCCCAGTCTGACGCGAATCTCCTCCAGCTCATGCTGCATGCTGAAGATGGCCTTGAAGATGAATTCCCGCTCGCCCGGGCCAAACGTGTCGCTCGATGGGCCGCCCAGGCTCACCCCGCTCGCAAACTTCGGCAGGTACTTCTGCAGGGTGCGCGCGTCGATGAGGCGCTGCGACTCGACAATCGACATTTCCTCCACGATGTGGAGCAGCTGGCGTATGTTGCCCGGCCATTGGTAGGCGAGGAGCAGCTTCAGCGCATCTTCGGTCAGCCGGATGCCCTCGGTCATGTGGTATTTGGCGGCAATGTCGCTCGAGAAGCGCTTGAAGAGCAGCGGGATGTCATCGGGACGCTCTCGCAGCGCAGGCACGTGGATATTGATGGTCGAAAGGCGGAAGTAGAGGTCCTGGCGGAAACGCCCTTCGCGGATGGCCTTCTCGAGGTTGATGTTGGTGGCAGCCACCACGCGCACGTCCACCTTGCGGACGTCGTTCGAACCCATGCGGATGATCTCGCCCTTTTCGAGCACGCGGAGCAGCTTCGCCTGGATCGACATCGGCAGGTCGCCCACCTCGTCCAGGAAGATGGTGCCGCCGTCGGCTTCTTCGAAATAGCCCTT